>Ga0209348_1000501_pt1 | contig 20516 bp, 16 predicted proteins | sample ETNvirenome_2_30_FD_184065 | JGI IMG/M metagenome (GOLD analysis project Ga0209348, IMG submission 184065) | Marine viral communities from the Pacific Ocean - ETNP_2_30 (SPAdes) (version 2) | ecosystem: Environmental > Aquatic > Marine > Oceanic | place: Pacific Ocean | collected 2013-06-22
AGCATTAGGAGGATTAGGTGGTGCATTAGCTGGAGGAACAGCACCAATAGGTACAACAGCAGATTTAGCAACTAAAGCTCCACAAGCAGGATCTGCTATAGCTCAAACACCTGCGGTTGGTGCACAAGGCTCTGGACAGTTTTTAAGGGGTTTTGGTGATACAACAACATCAGCAGCAAATTTAGTTACTCCAAGAACAATAGCGGAGCAAGCAGCGCCATCAGGTTTAAGTCTTTTAACTTCTAAACCAGCTTTAGCCGCAGGTGCAGCAACAGGTTTAGGCATGCCTCCAATAACACCAGAGTTTAAAAAAGATGAAGGACCAGAGCCACCAGAGGGGATGGCACCAGTTGGTAAGCCGAGAAAAGCCCCCATAGGATTTGACCCTGGCAAAGAGGGTGAGTTTGATTATGGTATTCCTAGAAACTTTCAAGAGGGTGGACTTGCATCATTAGAAATGGATGCCAATGAAATGAATGATAAAGAGTTAATTAACAAAGCCATAGATGCTATACAAAATGAATTACCGAATCCAGAGGAAGTTTTAGGTGTGTTTATTGCTAGGTTTGGTGAAGAAGCATTAGCAGATTTAGTTAGAAAAGTACAAGATGGCACATTTGATGACACTGTTGAAAGATCAGAGGGCATGGTTGATGGTATGGGCGATGGCATGGATGACATGGTACCAGCTAAATTAGAGGGTCAAGACGATGTTCTTCTAAGTGATGGTGAGTTTATAGTGCCTGCTGATGTTGTTAGTGGTTTAGGCAATGGATCATCTAAGGCAGGATCTGATAGATTATACGATATGATGGATAGAGTCAGGCAGATGAGAACAGGTACTACAGAACAACCAGATGATGTGCCTACAGAACAGATGATGCCTGCATGATTTGCACAGCAGTTCCTACTGAGGCTGTTGACATAGTTTGGGAAGATGTAAGTCTAATGTTGGCTAAAGCGGTAGATACAAGCAAAGGTAAATTTCATATACAAGACTTGTATGAAGATTTACTAGAAGGTAAATATAATTTATGGCTCATATTAGATGATAAAGGTGATGACAAAGTGATAGCTGCCATAACAACAAGAATTATAAATTATCCAAATAGAAACGCTATGGCTATGGATTGGGTTGGAGGTAAAAGAATGTCTGAATGGTTACCCACAGCTATGAAAACATTAATAGCCTTTGCTAAAGATTGTAATTGTAAACATTTAGAGGGATTTGGTAGAAAGGCTTGGATGAAAGTTTTAAATAAATACAACTGGAAACCAGAGTATATAGCTTATCGCATGGAGATAGATAATGGGTAAAGGTGGATCAAGACAACCAGCTCCTACAGAACAAACTGTAGTACAAAGTAATTTACCAAAGTATGCAGAGCCATACTTTACTAGATTATTGCAGAGAGCAGAATCAGAGTCTAAAAGAGATTATACCCCATTTGAGGGGCAAAGGTTGGCAGATACAGGTGAGGATGTCTTATCTTCTAGAAGAGCGGTCCGTGATATAGCCGCTAGTGATATCCCTGGCTTGGCAGATGCACAGTTAGCCACTCGTGCAGGCATAGGAAGAGCAGGTCAGGCTTTTGGTTTTAGACCAGATATGTTTACAGATGCAGGTATAGCACAGGCATATATGTCACCATATATGCAAAACGTTGTAGATATACAAAAGCAGCAAGCAATTAGAGATTTTCAACAACAACAAGCAGGCAGAGGTGCAGAAGCAGTGCAAGCTGGTGCTTTTGGTGGATCTAGGCAGGCTGTTCAACAAGCTCTGGCAGGAGAAGCACTACAAAGACAACTAGCTGATATACAGGCTACAGGTCAACAAAGAGCGTTTGAGCAAGCACAACAACAGTTTGAAAGAGACAGAGCGGCTAGAGAGTCAGGTGAAAGACTGGGTCTATCTGCGGCTGAAAGTGCCACAACACAAGCAAATCAATTAGCAGCGTTAGGAGAAAGAGCTAGAGCAGGCGATGTACAAGCTGCACAATTACTAGAACAAATAGGTAAAGATGAGCAAGCTGCAAGGCAGGCATCTCTAGATCTAGGATATGAAGATTTTGTAAGACAGAGAGACTTTCCAAGAGAGAGTCTAACATTTTTGTCATCTATTTTGAGAGGTGTACCAGTGCAACCATCTACTGAAACCACCAAGTTCCAACAATATAATCCTGTCAGAGATTTACTGGGTACAGGTATAGCTGGACTTGGTCTATACAGAGGATTAACAGGCGCATGATGAACATAATGCAGGTCCAAGACGACCTGAAGAATTTTTCACAAGAGCAGTTAATTAAAGAAATACAGAGACCATCAGGTATGGCACCTCAGTTCTTGGTATTATCAGAGATAAATAGAAGACAAAGAGTCAAACAAGATGTTAACGCTCGTATGGCACAACAACAACCTACAGTGGCAGAAGAAGCTATAGCATCCGCAGGTGTACCACAAGGCGGTTTATCAGATATGTCACAGGCTCTAGCGCCAAAAAGTGCAAGTGCACTTTCTACAGGTGTAGGCACATCTATGCCTATGGCTATGCAGTCAGGTGGTTTTTTAAAAACACCAGATGAAATAGATGAAGAACTAGAAATGATGACAGATCCAGACAGCATGGACTTTTCTAGAATGAGTTTAGAAGAAATGGCAGAATTTGCTAAGAAAATGAAAGGGCTTTCGCAGCCAAGCGCCATGTATGGCGGTGGACCAACTTACATGCAAGAGGGCGGACCACTAGGATTAAGACAAAATAATCCTGGCAACATAAGACCTGGTGCTGGGTTTATAGGTGAGACAGGTGTGGGCAGTGGTTATGCCACATTTCAAAATCCATTGTTTGGTGGTCGTGCACTAGCCAGATTATTAAGCACATACAAAAATCAGTATGGAATCAGTAACATAGACTCCCTAATAGATAGATATGCTCCTAGTGGTGATAACACTATGGAATCTAGAACTAATTACAAAGGTTTTATTGCTAACAAACTAGGTGTCGGTAAAGATGATGAGATAGATCTAGATGATGATAATACTAAACTAGGGGTAATGAAAGCTATTGTAGAGTTTGAGAATAGAAATCAAAACCCATATTCTGATCAAGAATATAATCTTATGATACAAAGCGCCAAAATGGATGATGAAGACAAAGTATCTGATTTATTAACAAATACAAATTCTGCTAGAGCTGTTAAAAATAACGTATCTCCCATAGATAAAGATGTGATGGATGCTTTGTCTCAGTCTCAAACTACAGATAATCAAGGTTCTGGTTTAGGTTTAGTAAGTCAGGCTTTCGCATCAGGAAACAAAGCTAATTCTATGGCTGGTGAGTTTGGTCCTGCAGGATTAGATAGACCAAATCTTTTGCTTCCAAGAATCTTGGCAGGAAAAAGATCCCTTCAGCCTGGTGAGATAGGATTTGAAGCAGCTTATGGTGCAGGTCTAAGACCGTTTGATGAAAGTGATGAGGTTATGGGATCACAGATTCCTAGGATGCCTGGAAAAAAGGGTGCAGCAACATATCAAGATTTATTAAATTTAGAAGAAGGTAGTAGAGCTGAGTCTGGATTTATTGATCCTATAAAAGTTTTTGGTGGTCCTGCTGTAGATACTGGTGAAGGAGAGATTATAAATAAAGATGGCAAAGAATTTGTCAGAACAAAAGTTACAGAAGATGATAAAGTAGTTACAAAAGATATAGAATTAAATAAAGATGGCACTATTAAAGATGATGGAGATACCACAACTATTAAGCCATCGGATATATTTAAACCTGCTGCAACAGGATCTATATTTCAAAGGTCTAATTTAGAGCAAGATATAGTAGATTTACAAGAACAGTTAAAGAAAGATAGAGAAGTTGATAAATGGCTTGGTATAGCAAAAGCAGGCTTGGCTCTAGCAGATCCCACTAAAACTATATCAGAGGCTGCAGAAGCAGGTATTGATGCCATGTCTGACGCAAGAAAAAGATATACAGATGGTGTGATAGACTTAATTAATGCAAGATCTAAGTTAGCAAAAAGCACCACAGGTCTTAAATTATCTGATTTATTTACAAATCTAAGTAGAAACAGAACTTCACAAACTAAATATTCTGAGATGGGCGCAGAGCCAAATCCAGAGTTATTACAAAGATTACAAGATGAAGAAAGAGAAATTTTAAATTTAATATCTAGATACCCTGGGTATGAACAATTTGCCACTGGCATTAGTTTGCTAGGTCTGAAAGAAAAAAAAGATGAAAAGGCAACCTAAATATGGGCATATTCAAGGCACAAAGTAATTTAACTGGTAAGATATATCCATTTGAAATTGTTGGTAACACGCCTACAGAAGAAGAATCAGCATTAATATCTAATTATATAGTAGACAGAGAGAGACCAGAACCTGAGATTGATGAGTCTGATGAAAGTAGTATTTTTGGTCAAGGCATTGATAGGGGAATAGATTTAGTTCAAAGAAATTTAGGTAGTTTTATAGAGGGTGCTGGTAAAGTAACTGGTATACAAGCAGTTAAAGATTATGGTGCAGAAGTTGTTGAACGTAACGAACAAGAATTATTAGAGAACTCTGACAAAGCAAAAAGATTAGATGATATAAAAGATATAGGTAGTTTTTTTGATTGGACTGCTTCCACTCTTGGTGAGCAGTTACCAAATCTAGGATATACTCTTGCTGGTAGTGTTCCTGGGGCTGTCGCAGGATTTGCTGTAGCAGGTCCGCCTGGGGCTTTTGTTGGTGGAGCTATAACAGGTATTGGAACTAATTTACCATTCTTCTATGGAGGTAATAGAGAAGCACAAAAAGAAGAGATAGAAAAAGGTAACAGAATAGAAGTTAGTGAATCTGCGGCTTTTTTAGCAGCTACGCTTCAAGCACCATTAGATTTTATAGCAGATAGATTATTAATATCAGGATTTACAGGTAAGTTACTTGCTGGTGGTGGACTATTTACAAAAGGTGTAAAGGCATCAGAGGTTGCAGGTAGTGCAGCAAAAGGTATAGCTGCTGGTACAGTAATAGAAGTGCCTACTGAACTTGGTCAACAAGTTATAGAAAGATATCAGGCAGGCAAATCCTTAACCAGTGATGAGGCTATCGATGAATACAAAGAAGTGGCTGCTGCTGCAGGTCTCCTTGGTGGTACGGTTCGTGGTACAGGGCAGACATTGTTTGGGCAGAAACCTCCTGCTAAATCAGATGATAAATTATCACAGCTAAAACAAGATCAGAGATTATTGTTACAACAAAAAGTACAAGAAAAGATTAATGCTGATAAAATTATAGCAGATTTAGATTTAAAAGCAGAGGATAAAACTGTAGAGAAAGTAAATCAAAGCGAGACTAAAACAAAAGATTTATTGGATGCAGCAAAAGAAACACAGTCACCATATCAACCTATAAAACTATCTGATCTAGACCCTGTAGAAGCTCAAAAGATTAGACTAGATAGAATTAATGTTAATAGAGAGCAGTTTCCTAGTGACACAGATGCAGACACAACTGTGGAAGAAGTAGAAGTAGTGCTTGGTGAAAAGTCAGCTAACAATCAAAAGGTAAAACAAAAGCCAAACCTTGCATTTAAAATAATACAAGACTTAGATAACGAACTTGTGAATCTTGATGGCGCAATAGAATCTGAAATGAAAGATAATAAAAAATTACAAAAAGCTATAAAAGATTCTAAAGAAGAAGAGAAAAAAGCAGAGGCTAAAGAAAAATTAGAACAATCAAAAGATAAGTTGACAAAACTTACTGAGGCTAAACAAGTCAAAGAGAAAGAATATACTGATCTTATAAATACTTATATAAGTAGAAAACAGGCAAAGAATCTTGATAACTTGCAATACCCAAACACTGCCAGTGCCAAAGCCTCACCAGAGGTAGAGAATATTGCTGCCATGAATAACTTTGAGCCAACAAGAGAATACTTGGCAAAGCAGAGCAGAATACAAGATAATCTACAAAAAGAACTGAATGAGATAGGTCTAAGTGATGTTAAATTAAAAGTTGCACCTATGGCTTTTGAAAGTGACACACAAGTAACAGAAGGATTATTTACCAGTGAGGGCGGACAAAGAACAATAGCTCTATCTATGGCACTTTATAACTCTGATATGAGTGAAGCGGCACTAACAAGTAAACTTAGAAGTGTCATGAACCATGAGATTATACATGCAATAAGAGATCTAGGCATAATAAAACCTGAAGAATTTAAAACTTTAGTCAATGCAGCAAGAAAAAGAAACTATGTTGTAATAGAAAATGGCAAACCTGTTGTAAGAAAATACACATATATGGACAGAGCCATAGAGATGAATCGTGAGTTAGACAATGAGGCAAAGGCAGAAGAAGCAGTTGCTGAAATGTTCAGAGATTGGTCAGATGGTAAGTTAACATTAGTAGGACAGCCTAAGACTTTATTTCAAAAGATAGTAAAAGTTATAAAAGCAATATTTGGCGCACATCAACAAGAGGGATTTACTCGTGCTGATGAAATATTTACCAACATTAAAACTACTGACAAAGAAAAACAGATAGGTGCTAGACAAAGAGGTAGTATCGGACCCGATAAACAAAAACAAAGCACAGTAAGAATGGATGGATCTTATAGAATGGCTCATAAACCTAACCCAGAGGGAGCTAGACTAGATGACATGACAGGGGGAGGAGAATATTTTCCAAGTGATATATATTCACCTGATGGATTAAGACTATATGGTAATCCAAATAATTTATTTGATAGAGAAAGTTTCGCTGCAATACAAGATGCTAGAGGTAACCCTAATAAATTTATTTTTGTATATAGAGCAGTCCCAAATCAAGAAGAAATAGATACTATAAATCCTGGAGATTTTGTTACCTTAAGTAGGTCTTATGCAGAAAATCATGCAGCAAGTGGTTATGGTTTTGATGGACAACAAGCGGGTAAAGTTTTGGAAGAAGAAGTGCAAGTAAAAGATTTAAGATCAGATGGTAATGATTTAAATGAGTTTGGTTATTTTCCTGACAATATGAAATTCAGTGCTGTAAGAATTTTAACACCTGATGATTTTATATATAAAGAAGGTGATTATGAAAAACAAAACATAGAAACAAGAACAGACTTGCAAAAAGAAGGTTTGTTTGAGGCTATGGGCGAAGATGGTGCGCTTTTAGAGTATGAAGATGTTGGATTAAATTTACAAGAATACATTACAAATAATAATAGAGATGCGTTACAGAGGGCTTTGACCAGTCCACAATATGATGAATATTATCAAGTGTTACAAGCTAATCTAAAAAGAGCTTTTCCTAGTGGTCAGGTAAAAGTTATGAGATTAGAAAATTATGTAGAGATACAAACAGGTAAAGATAAAAATAAGAAATACTCTTTCAATGAAGTTGGAATAAGTGAGATAGCATTTGTTGGCGCTCAAGAAGAAAGAGAGCTTGTCGTTGTAGATACACCAAGATCAAACAAGAGTGGTGTTTTTGTTGGTGAAAATCAATTGTTATCACATTTTATGAGTAAGAATCAAAGAGACATAATACCAAGAAGATTAAAAAGTAAATTAAAAGAATATCAATCAGATATACAAACACCTTATAACGAGAATGTACAAGAGGCATTAACTCAATATGCAAGAGGAAACCTATCTGCGAAAGATGTGAGAAAAGTTCTTAAGAAAGAGGGTTATCAGTTTGATCCTATTGGATTAAGAACAGGACTGCCAGAGATAAATGTTTATCCATCTAACGACAAAATGAAGAAAGATGAAACATATGCACCACAAGTTTATTCCTTTAGTGCTGTCAAAACTGATAAGGTAGCTAATGCATTATTAGAATTTATACAAACTAATCCTGATGGCTTTACTATAGATATAGATGTTTTCCCTTTTGTAGAACAGCAGGCAGGCATCGCAGTTGCCCCATCCAAACCTGCAGAGATAAGAGTATCTGACAAGGTAATTGACAAGGATATGGTTTATAGGTTTGCAGAAACTGTAGCACTGATGGCTAAACTTGGTGATGTTAAGATGTTTGCAGGCGGTTGGAGAAGTGAAGATGGCTTGTTCAACCTAGATGCCACCATGTTGGTTGACGACAATGCTGATGCGTTGTACATTGGAGAGGCAGCAGATCAAGATGGTATATTTAATTTAAGCACCTTTGAATTTACAGGCAGTAAAGATGGAATCCAAAAACTCAAAGAAGCCAATATTTACGATAGTGAAGCCCACGACCAGCGTAGAAGATTTGTATCAGACCTTACTGAACAATTTACAAAAGCAAGGGATAGAGGTGAAATCGAGCGCAGAGTCAGAGATATCAAGAGGTCTCAAAAAGGAGCTAAAAGGAGAGGCGCTAGAAAAGTAGAAAAGTTTTCTGCTATAAACATAGCACCTGAAGTAGATGATAATGGCATGGTGACACTGACTCACTTCAGTCCAGTCAGTGACCTCATAGAAATAAGACCAGATCAACAAGGTACAAACGATTTAGTTGCAGGCTCTGAGTCAAAAAGAAGAGACCTATTCCCAGATAGATACTTGCCAAGAAATTATTATGGTATGGCTTTAGGTAAACCATATGGTTACAAGCCAGAGAATATTGGTGACAATGTATACGAAGCTAAAGTTCCAATAGAAAACCTATATAATATGGATGAAGATGGCTTAGACTACATGTACAAAGCTGCTATGGAGGCAGGTGATGGCTTCCCACAAACCATAAATACAGATAGAGAAAAGAACCTGTTAGCACAAACTATCTTTGAGAACCTAGTAAAAGAAGATGGATTTATAGGTTACTATGGCGCAGATACAGACTTGGGCATGGTAGCCAGTATATTCCAGCCACTTAGTGTTAAGCCCGCCAAAGAAAAAAAATTTAGTGCAGTGCCTTTACCTGGTGGAGCTGCAGACATAGCAAGATATTTATTAAAAAATGAATATGAGTATGTTTATGAAGGCATTGGGTCTAATAAAAGAGTATCAGATCTGTATGATTTATTTACAAAATATCTGCCTACATCAAACGAGATGGCTAACGTTGCCATATCAGGTGTAGAGAAAAAAGGTTGGTATAAAAACAGCGCACAAACCATACAAGATTTATTTGGTATACATGACGGTAGAAGATTTGTTGCTTTGTTGGCGGCAATGTCACCACAAATATCTGTAGAAACAAACTTACAAATAGCTTTAAAAACATGGGTGGCTTGGAATTTAGCAGGCAGACCAAGAGATCCTGCAGCCATAGATGATTTAGCTTATGATGCTATTGAGGGCAGATATATGTCCACAATACATAATAACACACAAAGGTCTCTATCTGCGGCAGATGGACAAGAGATGGCTCTGCTGCTATCAGGTCCTAAAGTTAATTCTTTTATGCTTAATCTTGTCAATAATGTAATGGAAGTGACAAATGACTCATGGATGACTAACTACGCTGCAATAGATATAGACCCAAAAGTTTTTCAGAAAAAGTTAAAGAGAAGTAATCCTACAAAAAGAGAGATATTAGAGGGCAGAGGTCAAGATGACATAGCAAAAATTGCAGGAAAATCTATAGATTACATAGCTCTATCTGCGAAGACCAGAGAGGCGGCTGAAGTTGCAACACAATTAACAGGAGAGAGATGGACTCCTGCAGAAATACAAGAGACAGTATGGTCAGTAACAAGAGCTTTAGGAAATTTAAGAAGAGTCAAGGGTCAGCAAAAAAGTGCACGAGAACTTTTGGAAGCTGGTGAAGTAACTAACGTAGACATATCACAAGTAGAAGACTTTGCTACTTTGATGTCAGAGGGAATCTATCAAGAGATATTAGAAAGGGGTGGATATGGAGAAAGACTCAGAACTCTTAAACCTGCTGAAACAGGTAGACTTGATCCAAGAGAAGAAAGGTCAATCCTTAGGGTTGAAAACCGCAAGATTAATCCGAGCACTTTTAGGAGAGAGCTACTCACCTTCGCAGACAGACTCGAAACAAACATCACAACCGAAAGAATAAATAAAAAATTCTCGAAGATTGATGTGCAGCCAGAGTTTGATTTGGTTAGATCACCAGAGGGCAAGCAAGTATTCGGTATGGTTTTGTTTGGTGGCAAGCCATTGCATGTGTTGCTACCAGTGGGAAGGCACTTTAATACAGAAAGAGAAAAGGCAGAAAACTTAGCTAGTGGTGACAGGCTTGGCAACTTTGGTTTACGTCACATCCAAAGCGATAGACAGGGTGTGCTTAGAAAGACAGTCAATCATGAAAAGGATTTATTAAACTTCACCAACTACAAAAGTGTTGAAGATGCCATATTTGCCGTGCTCAAAAAAATAAATGAAAAGCCAAATCTCGAAATGAGAAATGGTAAGTTCATTGGTTACACAGATAACTTTGATTACGATTTTACAGAAGATAGAGAGCGTGGTCAGTTAACATTCGACTTCAAGCCATCTTCTAAAGTCAACAACAGAAAGAGTGGTATAAGAAGAGCACCATTCAAGTTGATCTTACAAAAAGGAGTAAAGAAAGCTATCGACCCTACAGATACCAGTGGTTTGCCACCTGAGGATTCATTTAACAATCCTAATATAAAAGATGGCACACAGTTTATGTATGTCAAAACATTCTATAACCAAGACCCTAAGTTTAGTGCAGTGCCAGTACAAGAGATTGTGCCACCAAATGCAAGTGACACAGACAACTCTATACAAAAAAGAGAAGAAGAGATTAGGTACAATAACCTTGCACCTATGTTGACCAAGCCACTAAAGATATTATTTGATGCAGATAAGGCAGAAGCCATAGCTGAGAGAACAGTTGTTAGATTCCAAGATGCATTTCAGCCCGTGGGCAAAATGATAGATGCGTTACGAAATCAAGGACTAAGCATAGCAAACGCATTAGATCCATATCTAAAAGAAAAGATGTTTCATGGTTATGTAAAAGACCTAAACATCAAAGCATACGAGAACTTCTACACCCCTATGGGTGAGTTAATAAAAAAAATAAATGTTGATCAGGCATCCCTGGATGCACTAGAAGCTACAAAAGGCACGATAGCTTACAGAGTTTACAAAGACAATTACCCTGACATAAGACTAGCTCTTGCTGATTTGTATCTATATGCAAGACATGCAAAGTCAAGAAATGAGTTTGTTAGAAAGAAAACTGGTAGGGCACTGGGATCTTCTATGTCGGATTCTGAGGCAGATATATATCTAAACTGGTTTAACAATCTAGAGGATAACAGTGCCTTTGCAGAGATAGCATCACTTGCAAAACAAATTACAGATGACACAACAAACAAAAGAAGACAAGCTGGTTTGATACCTGAGGCTGAAGAAGAGGCGTTTAACGAGTTGGTTAACTACGTTCCTTTACGAGGTGACATATCTCAAGATCAGGAGATAGATGAAGATACAGGTGAAGCTATAGTTCCTAGAACCATAGGCACATTCTTTGGTGCTAGAGGTAGACCTGATAAAACAATCAAAGGCAGGGTATTTAAAGATGCATCCTATGCAGAGAATATAATACCTACACTTATGTCACAGAACAACAAGACTATAGAACTAGCAGAAAGAAACAAAGTCGGTCTATCTTTCTTAAGTTTATTAAATGGCAGAGATGTATCTCCTAATGGTGATCTAACAGAAAGTGCAGACCTAAAAGAAAACATGAGAGCTATAGCTAGAGTTCTTGACCCTGAGGAAGTAAGAAAACTAAACAAAGATGAGAAAGCATTACATCTAATTAATGTCAGACAAGATGGTAAAGATGTATCCATTTATATAAATGATGCCAACATAGCTAGAGCTATGAAAGTCCATTACTCGCCAACTAATATGAGTGGCATAGTTCGTGCCATGTCACAGATAAATAGATTTTTATCTAATGTTAACACATCATGGAACCCATCATTCGTTATCCCTAACCTTGCAAAAGACTTAGAGACTGCAGGCGTAAACGTACAGCAGTATGGTGAGCAAGGTATAACAAAAGAAATAATGTACAATGCTTTCAAGGCTATCAACGGAATAAGAAAGAATCTTAGGAATGGTGACAAAGAAAGCGAATGGTCAAAAGAATATTTATTATTTAGAGAGAATGGAGGGCAGAACGCAACCAACCAGATGGGTGATCTGGATACACAAATAAAAAATTTAAAAGAAGTGCTGGATGGTATAGGTGAAGACGGCAGGTTTAAGCGACTTGGACAGATGAAGAAAAAATTTGTAGGTGGTCGTGATTCTATCCTGAAATTCTTAGATGATTACAACACTGCAGTTGAGAATGGTGTTCGTGTTGCTACATTTAGAGCCTTGCGAAATAGAGGCATGTCTATAGAACGAGCCGCCGAGGCATCAAGGGATATAACAGTTAACTTCGCCAAAGGTGGTGAAGACAAAGCCTTCATGAACGCATGGTTTTTATTTTATAATGCATCGCTACAGGGCAGCATGGCATTGTTTAATGCCGCTGTTAGATCTAAAAGAGTACAAAAATTTTGGGCAGGACTATTCGTATATGGTTTCTTAAACGATCAGTTGATAGCATTGTTTGCTGAAGACGAAGATGAAGATGGCATCAGTGACTACGATGAATTATCTAGGTACGAACTAGAACACAACCTAATCATACCTAACTTCGGTTTAGACTTCATGGAAGATAGGTTTATTAAGATACCTTTGGCTTATGGTCTCAACATGGCAGTCAACACTGGTAGAGCTTTGAGTCGTGCATTTAGAGGTGAGTACACTGCAGGAGAGGCAACTGAGTCTATTCTCGCAACTGCGACAGAAATGATTAATCCACTGGGTGGCACAGAATCATTTTTAAATTTTGTTTCACCTACAGTCGCAGATCCGTTTGTCAGTTTGTATATTAATAAAGATTACAAAGGTGATCCTATAACAAAAGACTCACCAACATTTACATCACGCCCACTACCTGATGCACATAGCCACTGGAATACAACTGGTGAGATACCAAAGAGCATTGCACAATTTATTAACGATCTTTCAGGAGGTAACGAAGTAAGATCAGGACTTGTAGATTTATCACCTGACACACTACAGTTTTGGTTTGATTACATATCAGGTGGTGCAGGAAGATTTGTTCTACGAAGTGGTGAAACAATATTTAATGACGTACCTGAGATTCTCAGTGGAGATTTTGAGGGCAAGATAGTTCCAAGAATACCACTGGCTAGAAAGGTCATAGCTACACCATCAGAGATTGCAGACACTGGTACATATCTAGAGAACAGAAAAGAGCTATTTACGATATTTGCAGAGCTAGATATCGCTAGAAGAGCAGGAGATACAGAAAGAATAAAGGATGTAACTGATAAGTATCGTGATGAGCTAAGAGTATATGGCAGAATAAAAGCAATAGATAATGCTAGAAACAGACTATTAAGGCAAATTAAAAAGATAGAAAGAAACCCTAGACTTGAAGAAGATCGTAAGAAACAGTTGATTAAAAACATCAGAAAGAAGATCAACGAGTTCCAAAAGAATGGATTAATTATAATGAGAAGTGCAGGGATAAAAGAAGCAGGTTAAGATTTAATATCTATTAATTTATTTAAATACCACTGTGCCTTCTTGAGATCCTCTACATTATTCTTGTGTCTATATCTCCAAACGTATTTCAAGATATTACCCTGCAAGTAAAACTCAAAGCCATCACCTAAAGCTGATTGTATGGCATCTATAGTTTCTATGTCACCATTGTTGTAGTGAGGTGGTTTGTTGACCATATCCCTCATAGCTTTATAGACCTTAAATTCGCATGATACGTTCGCCATGCTTCTATCTTAGCTAACTGTGCCTCTCTTGTAAAACGATGCTTTTCATACTGGTGCGTGGCGTGTCGTAGTGCATCAAGGTGTTTCAACATTCTGCTATCTGCGTATGCTTCACGCTCTTGTGCAGACACAGACATCTCTGCATGCTCTTTCATTATCTGTGCTTTCAACGACTTTCTAAACTCTTCCATGTAGACCAGTGTTGCTTTTGCATTGGCAATCTCATTGGCGTTATCTATCAACCAATGAACTGCAGTATCTATATCTTTATCATTTATCATCTTCTTCTTTCACCAACTTCTTAGTTAAACATTTTACACAACCATAAGCTATGTACACTTCTAAACCCTTAAAGGTAATCCCATATTTCTTTAACTCTGTATTACATTTATCGCATCTAACTTTTTGCATGACCAAAACCCAACGTTATAGAAAAGTGCATGTGAACTTTTTATTTAATTCTTATACCAGAATGGAACTGGTCAACATCAACATCAGGATGAAACCCAAGGTCATACTTATTTCTTATTTCTTTCAAGTGCTTCTTGTCTTCATCTGATATTTCTTTTTCATAAGTGTCCTGACATATCTCACACTTTCCAGTCTTTGCTTTCTTAACAGTGGCAATGTATGTATCTATTACATCGTAATGTTCTTCTTCCATAATTACTCCTACTTTATATCATGTACTTTGTGATGGCATGTGATGCACAACAAAATACACTTGTCCATTTCTTGTTTTATCTTTTCCATTGAATGATTTTTACCAACCATCCTTGACACATTGGCAATCTTTGTTGATGGATCTAGGTGATGAAAGTGAAGAATGTCAGGATTGTCTTTGTAACCACAGTGAGCACAACCAACTGTAATTTTATATTGATTGATCTGCTCTTTCTTTTTCTTCTTTGCTTTTGCAGTGAGAATGTTTTTAGCTTTTCTCTTTACACTAGCTTTCAGAAAGACTTTCCTTAGTTCTTCTTTTCTTTCATCTAATACTTTGTCGAGTAGTTGATACCACTCTTTAGTATGTCTCTCCACAACTACAGACCTTTTAGTATATCTTCAAAGTCCATCTGACGTTTGTCAGCCATATATGGTTCAAACTCTATATCGACAAGTTTGTATGTGCCTTTGTAGAAAGACTGTATTTCTTTAGGATTAGGTTTCAGTTTAGCCAGTTCATCAGCAGACATTTTCATATGCTTATCTTTGTGACGAATAATCATACCACCCTGCTTAATTGCTTTCCTGACCTCGTAGTCTCTGACAGAGACGTATTTTCCCTGCCAAAGTTTGTTTACTACTTTCTCAAGCATCATCTTTTCCAACTATTTCTTTAGACAGTACCCATTGCTTGACTGCATCTTTAGACCATCTTCTCGTTTTCTTTTTACCATTATTTGGTGATATGTCATAACACTTTGGAAAGGATGGATCTTTTGATATCAAGTTATATATGTGCTGATGGCTACAATTAAGATACTCCATTAATTCTTCATGAGTAATAAAGTCTCTTTGGTCTATATTGCTTTTCATATTAATCACCTATAGCAAATCATCAGGTAGTTCTTCTTTTTCTTCCCTAACAACTGTAGTTGAGGTTTGTGAAGACATACTATCACCTGACTTAAATGATGGTTTGTACTCTTCATACTTGTTGCCTGCCAAAGATAGGAAAGCACCAATCTTGCCCATCTTTCTCCAACCAACTAGATTAATCATGAGATATGGTTTTTCATCCATAGGAACACTAGCATCCTCTTTGTTCTTTTTATATTGTGCTACTAGATCCTCAAAAACTTCATCACTGATTTCTAACTTACCACTGTAGTCAATACCCTTGTTACCCTTTTGTTGGAACAAAGCACCACTTGGTTTATACTTTCTTAAAACGTCACCCATTTTTATCTCCTTTAGTTAGGTTTTGAATTTCTTTTATTCTGTCTTTAAATACAGTCTTTATCTCTTCGTATACAGAGTTATGATTTGACTGCAAGTTACCAAGAATTTTGCTATTATTTTTGTAGAAACTTTGCACCTCTTCTTTGGTATGTTGCACAACCATAAATTGTGTAAACGCCTCTTTTAGGAAGTCTATCATCTCAGGTTCATAAACTTCGCCTTGTGGTTTAGCATCCTTGAAATCATCAGCTTCATCTTCACTATAAAAATTACCTGATAAATCAACTAACTTAAGAACCACTCTATCCTTTGCTCTCTTTTCTGCCATAGCATAAGGATAGCTATTCTTATTGTTAGATGGAGATGCTTCACCAATAGACCATTCAGATCTATCTCCCATAGTTCCTGACACTGAAAGACTTACTATCTTTTTTTCAGAGTTACCCTCAATAACCTGAGGTGGATCAAATACAATATTCTTGTATGTGGCAATCCTCTCTAGTGCTTTATGCAGGATAACTTTAGTGCCATGACAATCCCAAACTGCTTGTTCGTATGTCATGCCAATATTTTTCAATAGATTTTTTAATGTGGAATCTGAACTTTCACTCATTTGATACCTAACTTTTGTTTTATAGTATCAATCACTGCATCAACAAAATCACGAAACCTACTATCATTTGTTCTGTTTTGTGACTTAACTGTGGCATCACGAATATGCTTGGCATAGGCTTCTCTTTTGGTAGGTATTTTCTTTGGTCTACCAACTTTGGCTTTCTTAATATCTTCTGAAAGTGATGGCTTAAGTTTTACCAAACCACTTTTCTTAACCTTTCTCACAACCTTTTTAGGCTCTTTCTTTTTGTTCACCATAATTATCTCCTTTATACTGGTTACAAAATTCAGCAACTGAACAGTAGTTGCCTTTACATCGTGTGTATTCACCACTACGAATTTCTATTTCTAAATTACTTTTATTTACGTAGGCTTTGTCAGTTTCATTGTGCCACTCTACATATTCGTTGGCATCTTTTTCGTTATTGAAAACTCTTAGTGCTCTTTTCTGACCTGACTTTTTTACTGCCCATGTATCTGACTTCTTCCATCTGTCATCATCAGAACATTCACCAAAGTTTTCTTCAAGGTCAAAAGTTATCTGTGCTTGTTGATGAAGTGCCACTCTTTCTTGAACATACCGTGCACGCCTCTCAAACGACCACAGAGGGATCTTTTTGATTTGTATGGGGGATGGTGGCATAGATGGGTCTTGCTCTGCCTTACGCCTATTCCAATCCCTAGCAATGACACATATGTTTATATCTTTTACTTTTATACCTTTTTCTTTTTCTACCAAATAGGCATAACAGTTTAACTGTCTTTCCCACTCAGGCTTATCAAATATTAGTGACCAAACAGATGTAACTTTGTAATCATAAATAGATACACCATCATCATCTATCTCTTGCCTATCAATTGCACCTGACAATATCCAATCATCAACTTTGGTGTATAATCTTTCTTCAGTTACAATGTTTTCTGTTTGTTTAGATGTTTCTAGTATGGCATGCACTGCAGTACCAAAGAGTGCCCACACCATGTCAACTGCATCAACTTCCATATCATCATGAAAATGTTCTTTCATTATCCTAACTTTTGGACTATCAATTAAGGAAGTAACGGAGATGTCAGATTGACCCTTGGAATATTTATCAGACCTAGCGAAATCAACAAAAGCCTGAGGTAGGTTTGTTTTGTTAGTAATTTTCATAATATTATCTCCTTTCAACACAGTACCATAGGAGTCAACCAATGTCAACAGACACAAATAATCAAATAAAATTAGTTGTGTATGGAGAGCCTGCAAGCAAAGCAAACACTAGGAAATTAGTTTATGTCAAAGGTAAAATGTTATTTATAAAATCAAAAAAAGCATTGGATTATGTGAAAACATTTGACAAACAGTGCCCACCATTAAAAAATCTTTTAACTTGCGATGTCAGAGTTGAGATGAAAATATATTACAAAACTCGCAGACCTGATTTGGATGAAAGTTTAATTTTAGATTGTATGCAAAACAAGATTTATGAGAATGATAGACAAGTCAAAGAGAAACACATATGGCATTGGATCGATAAAGAAGAACCTAGAACTCACATCAGAGTCACGCCTTTGGAGATCTGTAGTTTGCCAAGCGATTTCTGATTTATATATGGGAAAAAAGAAAGATAAAATGAAAGTTGTAGAATGGTTGGGCAGTGACGATTTTATAGCTTGTTGTGATTTTGCTTGCATTAATCCTGAAAATTTGCAAAAGTTCATTCAGGAGATAATTTTGAGTAAACCATACACCGATGTCGAGCTAGGTGATAAACTCAAAAGATTTATAAAGATATACTAGCTATAACTATACTAGTTATAACTATATATTTTTATATATATATATATACTTATAACTAGTAGTGGAGATGTTATGGAAGATATTATTAAACTAAAAGCAAACTATTTAGGTGATGGGCAACATAAAATAAACTGTCCGTCATGTGGCAACAATAGGAAAAAAAAGAATCTAAAAACTTTGTCTGTTCATGTAATTGCAGATAAGATTAAATACCAATGTTGGCACTGTAATCTTACTGGAACTATCAATTATAATATAAATTATGGAAAGGCAAAGGTCGTGGATATGTTTAACCCTCACAAAGAAAAAGAAAGTTGGAAAGATCTAGGTACGTCAGCAATTAAATTCTTTAAAACTAGGGGGATATCCCAAAAAACTACACAGCACTTTAACATCAAACAAAAAATAAATTATATCGCTAGCCTTGGTGAGGTTGATTGTGTTGTTTTTCCATATGGCAGTGATGAAAATATAAAGTTCGCAAAGATTAGAAGTTGTCATGGCAAAGGGTTTTCCAGTCAGGGCAGTGCAGAAGAATTTTATAATTTTAATGTTGTTGATAAACTGGAAGAAAAATCAGAACTAATTATTTGTGAGGGTGAGATAGATTGTCTGTCTTATTTTGAATCAGGAAAATCTAACTGCGTGTCCATTCCATCAGGTGCAGTTAGCAAAGTTGTCAATGGCAAGACACATGCCCACGAAGATACGAAGTTTAAATTTGTTTGGAACTCAATAGAAAAACTTAATAAAATCAATAAGATAATCATATCTATGGACAACGATACTGCAGGCAATGCTATGGCAGAGGAGTTGGCAAGACGCATAGGTAAGCACAAGTGTTATAAAATTAAATATCCTGATGACTGCAAGGATGCGAACGAGGTGCTTCTCCGTCACGGGAGAGAGTATTTATTTAATTTACCTGACAACGCAGAGCCATTCCCAGTCAGTGGTTTGTACAATGCAAAAAAGTTTCATGAGCAGTTAGAAGACATATACGAAAAGGGTCAGGGCAGAGGTGTCAGCACTGGTTTTGATAATTTAGATGAGCTATATACGATTGTTCAAGGTCAGCTATCTGTGGTTACTGGACATCCTGCATCAGGAAAATCAGAATTTATAGATCAAATTATGTACAACATTGCACGAAAAGAGAAGTGGAAGTTCGCTATCTGCTCCTTTGAAAACGAGCCTCGCATACATATTGCTAAGTTAATTAGCAAACATATGGGCAAACCATTCTTTCAAGGCTCTACAGATAGGATGACAAAAGAGGAAATGAAAAAGGGATTGGATTTTGTGCACGAGCACTTTTTCTTTTTACACCAAGCTGACGGCTCACTTGCCTCCATCGACAGTGTTATAGAAAGATTAAAAGTATCAGTGCAGAGGTATGGTTGCAGGGGTGCTATCATAGATCCTTACAACTACATTGCAAAGAACAAAGTTGACAGAGAAACTGATTGGGTATCTGACATGTTAAGTCAGCTACGTTCGTTTGCACAATCGCACGATATACACATATGGTTTGTTGCCCATCCCACAAAGATGATGAGGAGAGAAGATGGCACAATTCCAGTGCCAAAGGGTTACGATATATCAGGTAGTGCAAGTTTTTTTTCTAAGGCAGACTGTGGTGTAACAATAAACAGACCTAATCCTGCAGGAACTAACCAAACAGATGTGCACATATGGAAGTGCAGATATAGTTGGATAGGCAAACAAGGCGATTGTAGTTTTGTTTATGACAAAGTTAAGTCTACCTACAGACCTTTTGATGGTGACGATATGCTTGCACCAAATATTGTAGAGATCTAGCTTCGGTATTGCTTGACATCTAGCCACGCCTGATGGTAAAAATAAATAATAATATTCGCAACATTTCCATACCTCGGCATTTTGTTGTTCAATATTATCTCCGACTACTAGTTAAAAAGGGGCATTGTTTTCACGAGCAATGTCCTTTTTTTATTTATTTAGACCCCCAAATTGTCCCACTTAGCCAGAAAGTTCACATGCACTTTTTATTTTTTTTATCGTGGCAGCCACGGAAGGTCGCCTCGAAAAGTTGTCGCAGCGACAGAAAAAAAAATTTTTTTTATTCACGCTGTTCCCTGGTGTGAGTTATCCACAGGCTACCAGCCCTGTGATTTTTTTATTTTTTTATGTAATTTTAAATTTTTGGGATTGTGAGCTGAACGAATGTCAGCTTGAAAGGTGGGAAAAGTAGGGCATTTCTGCCCCACTATTTACGTTATTTCGTAAGTTATAAAAGTTAACATGATGCCAACTAAAACAAATGTGCCACCAATGAGTGACATAAGCCAATCAGTTGGTGACATTGTAGCGATAACACCATTTGTATTCTCGACTATTAGCATGCCAAAGACTATA
>Ga0209348_1000502_pt1 | contig 20484 bp, 28 predicted proteins | sample ETNvirenome_2_30_FD_184065 | JGI IMG/M metagenome (GOLD analysis project Ga0209348, IMG submission 184065) | Marine viral communities from the Pacific Ocean - ETNP_2_30 (SPAdes) (version 2) | ecosystem: Environmental > Aquatic > Marine > Oceanic | place: Pacific Ocean | collected 2013-06-22
ACTAGAAAGAAAGGTAAACCATTTATGCCTATAAATGAGAGAATGTGTATCATCAAAGAACTAAAAATGGTAGATAGTTGTGTATCATTCAATGATGATAACAATAGTTCTATTGATCTAATTAATAAAACACTTGAGTTATTTGATGATGTTTTGTTTGCTAATGGTGGAGATAGGACAAAAGATAATATTCCAGAGATAGATGCATTTGATAAAGACCCTAGGGTTTCATTTGCGTTTGGTGTTGGAGGTGAAGATAAAAAGAACTCTAGTAGTTGGATTCTATCACAATGGACATAGAAGATCAGTTTAGTCATAGTGACCTATTATTAACTGAAAGAACATGTAGAATATGTAAAGCAACAAAAAACTTGATAGAGGATTTTTATATAACACATAAAAATAGTACACACCTTAGATCATCATATTCATATGAATGTAAGAAATGTACTATCGAAAGAATTAGAAAATCTAGGCAAAAAAAGAAAAGAAACAGACCTAGACCTTTACCTCCATACCTAGCAGACTATCCTGACTGGTAGTGTTCATGCATTGTTTCCCCGATCAAAAGACCACAAATAATAAATAATGATAGACAAAATTGGAATCTAAGGGGAAGAACAGATGCCACTAAATTTAGCATCTCCTGGTATTGTTGTAAGGGAAGTTGATCTAACCAATGGTAGAGTTGATGCGACATCAACACTAACAGGTGGATTAGCTGCTCCATTTGCAAAAGGACCTGTGGAGAGTCCTCAACTCATAGAGACAGAAGCAGATCTACTTGACACTTATGGACAACCTTATCCAAAAGATAGTCATTACGAATACTGGTTAACTGCCTCATCCTATCTCGCCTATGGTGGTGTGATGAGAGTTGTTCGTGCTGACGACGAAGAATTAAAGAACGGTTTTATAGGAATCGCTCAAAGCGTAAAGATAAAAAGTCCAGATGACTATACAAACGCAGGGTATGCAGAGAACACTATTGCAGGTGTTACATATGCTGCTAAGAATCCTGGCTCATGGTCAAATGGTATTAAGGTATGTACTATTGATGGATTTGGTGATCAGGTACTAACAGGTATCGTCACAACCAATGTATTAGGATATGGTTCTACAACAGTTCCTATTGATCCTATAGATCTACAGGTTGGATATGCTGTAACACAGGTAGTTCCTGCCAACACAGTTATAGCAGGTGCAGGTTCAACTAGTGTACTTGATGGATACTTCAAAGGACAGATTGTTGAAGTCGGTATGTCAGCAATCACAGTTAAACTAATTTCACATGTATCTGCAGGTGGAACAGAAACTGCAGTTGACTATCAACCAGGCGGTATCTACAATTTCTCTGAGACAGGTTATCTTGGTATTCACACAGGAGAAATAAGAAGATACGGTTCATGGAGAAATTTAGCACCTGGCACATACAGTGGTGTAACAACATACACTAGTGCAGCAGACTGGTTCGATCAGCAATCAATTACACTATCAAGTGGTGTTAGCATCAAGTGGAATCAAATCGCTGACAAACCTGGCACATCTGCTTATGCATCAGTCAGAAATTCTAGATTTGATGAAGTACATGTTGTTGTCTACGATGACAAAGGTACTATAACAGGTAATGCAGGTTCAGTACTAGAGAAGTTTACAAACCTATCTAAGGCAAAAGACGCACTATTCTCAGCAGGTTCTTCATCATACTGGAGAAAGGTTATTGAGATTGGATCTAATAACATCTTTGCAGGTGGTGCACCTACAGGAATTACAACAACTGGATTCTCAGAAGACGGTTGGGATGTATTCGGTGATGGTGGTTGGGATCAGGATACTGAGAATATTACTTTCAGTTCTATCGGTAACTACAGTGCTGTAATGACAGGTGGTTTAAACTACAATGGAATCGGCACAATCACTGAGCAGAATGCTCTTAAGTTAGACATCGGTGCTTTATCTGAAGCATACGACTTCTTAAGAAACACAGACGAGTATGATATAGACTTCTTACTCCTAGGTTCTGCTAACCATGGTAAGAATGAAACTCAAGCATTATCAAACAAACTAATTGAGATTGCTGAGTTTAGAAAGGATGCAGTTGCATTCCTATCTCCTTGGAGAGGATCATTCTTAAGTCCATCTGGATCAGGTGAGTCACTTCAGTTGAAACCAGACACAGTAACCGACAACATAGTTGCTTACTACTCACCAATCACATCAAGTTCTTATGCGGTTCTTGATAGTGGTTACAAGTACATGTATGACAGGTTTAACCAACAGTTCAGATATGTTCCTATGAATGGAGATATCGCAGGTACATGTGCAAGAAACGATATTAACCAGTTCCCTTGGTTCTCACCAGGCGGTACTGCTAGAGGTGCTATATTAAATGCTGTTAAACTAGCATTCACACCTAACAAGGTTCATAGAGATAAGTTATACTCTAACAGAATCAACCCAATTATCACAGCACCTGGTGCAGGAATAGTTCTATTCGGTGATAAGACTGGACTAGGTAGAGCATCTGCATTCGATCGTATCAATGTTCGTAGATTGTTTATCTTCATCGAGAAGGCAATCGCTGCTGCTGCTAAGGACATACTCTTTGAATTCAACGATGAGATCACAAGGATCAACTTTATCAATATCGTTGAACCATTCTTAAGAGATGTACAGTCCAAGCGTGGTATCCAAGACTTCATCGTCATCTGCGATGAGACAAATAATACTCCTGCTATCATAGATAGTAACGAGTTCGTTGCTGATGTTTACATCAAGCCAGCAAGATCAATTAACTTCATCGGTCTAACCTTCGTGGCAACACGAACAGGTGTTTCCTTTGACGAAGTTATTGGAAAAGTTTAATTAATCCACTTTAGGTAAAAGACCAATGGCAATCAATTCCCAAAACCCGCCAAAGACTTCGGATAGAACTATAGATAAGTTCAAGTCGAGGTTAACGGGTGGTATTGCAAGACCTAATCTGTTTGAGGTTGTTCTTGCTTTCCCAGATGGTGCTGTAGATGCGTCAGTAGCAGACATAGATCCTAAATCTAGGTTCCTTGTCAAAGCTGCTGCACTCCCTGCATCTAACATCGCTCCTATAACTGTACCTTTTAGAGGCAGACAGTTAAAAATTGCAGGTGACAGAACATTCGATGAATGGCAGATTACTGTAATTAACGATACAGACTTCGCAATCAGAGGTTCTTTCGAGAGATGGATGAACTCCATGTCTAAAGTATCTGATAACGCAGGTAATATCAACCCAGAAGATTATACTAAAGATGCATATGTGTATCAACTAGGTAGATCACCAGTTGATTCAGCATCACAATCATCAAGTGAGAATATGCCTATCCTTAGAACATATAAGTTCTATAGTGTATTCCCAACTCAAGTATCTCAAATTGACCTTTCTTACGATTCTTCAGACGCAGTTGAAGAGTTTACTGTAACCCTACAGGTTCAGTGGTGGGAAGCAGCAGGTCAAGGTGGCGATGTTGCTTGATCCGTGGTATAATAAATAGAAAGGATAAGAATACCTCTCTATAAGATGGCACGACTTTTTGGTTTTAGTATTGATGATAAAGACGACCTTCCAAAAGGTGTAGTTTCCCCCATTCCTCAGACAGGTGAGGATGGGGTTGACTATTATATACAGTCTGGTTTTTCTTCCCAAGTAATTGACTTAGAAGGAATATATAAAAATGAGCATCAAGCTATAAGAAAATACAGAGAAATGGCATTGCATCCAGAAGTGGATAGTGCTGTAGAAGATATTGTTAATGAAGCTATTGTATCAGATACAAATGATTCTCCTGTAGAGATTGATCTGGATAATCTAAATGCATCTGATGGTATTAAAGATAAAATTAGAGATGAGTTTAAACATATAAAAGATCTATTAGATTTTGATACTAAAGCACATGAGATCTTTAGAAACTGGTATGTTGATGGTAGAGTATATTACAATAAAGTAATTGATATCAAAAAACCTCAAGATGGTATACAAGAACTGAGGTATATTGATCCAATGAAAATGCGTTATGTACGCAAAGAACAAAAGAAAGATGATCAAAGTGCACAGTTATTCAATACAAGTAATGTACACGAGTCTGAGAAAGTATATTTTCCAAAGATAGAAGAGTATTTCATGTATACTCCAGAACCACGCTATCCTACTAACATGGCAATGGGTGGTGCGGGTACTGCAATGAAAGGAATTAAACTTGCAAAAGATTCTATTACATATTGTACATCAGGTTTAGTAGATAGAAATAAAGGAACTGTATTATCATACTTACAAAAAGCAATTAAATCACTTAATCAACTTAGAATGATTGAGGATAGTCTTGTTATCTACAGATTATCAAGAGCACCTGAGAGAAGAATATTTTATATTGATGTTGGTAATCTTCCTAAGATAAAAGCAGAACAATATTTGCGTGATGTCATGTCTCGTTATAGAAATAAACTAGTCTATGACTCAGCATCAGGTGAAGTAAGAGATGATAAAAAATATATGTCTATGTTAGAAGACTTCTGGTTACCTCGTAGAGAAGGTGGTAGAGGAACTGAAATTACTACATTACCTGGTGGACAAAACTTAGGTGAGTTAGCAGACATAGAATACTTCCAATCTAAATTATACAGATCATTAGGAGTTCCTGAGTCAAGAATTGCAGGGTCTGGTGATGGATTTAATTTAGGTAGATCATCTGAGATACTAAGAGATGAACTTAAGTTTAGTAAGTTTGTTGGTAGATTGCGTAAGCGTTTTGGTAAGATCTTTTTAGATATACTAAGATCACAATTACTTCTTAAGAACATTGTGACACCCGAAGACTGGGAGATCATGTCAGAGCACATCCAGTTTGACTTTATATACGACAATCATTTTGCAGAATTAAAAGATAAAGAATTAATGGAAGGTCGTTTAGGTTTACTTGGTATGGTAGAACCTTATGTTGGTAGATATTATTCTACAGAATATATTAGAAGAAATGTATTGCGACAAAAAGACGCAGAAATTGTAGAGATAGATGAGCAAATAGAAGAAGAAATTGCTAACGGTGTTATACCAGATCCAAACCAACAAATGTTAGAATTTGAACAGGGTGCTATGGGAGATCCAATGGCAGAAATGGGTGAGGAAGAAGCAGCACCTGCACCGCAACCGCAAAATATGCCTAAGCCCAACGAGGGAGAGATATAAATAACTTTATCAGTATAACATATTATTATGGAAGAACTCGTCAACATGATAGCAACAGATGCGTCTGCTGCAGACATTAGCGACCAGATCAAAGATATTCTCTATGCAAAATCTGCTGAGAGAATAGATGGTTTGCGACCATATGCTTCTAATGACCTTTTTGGTACATTAGATCAGGAAGCAGAAGCAGAAACAGAAGTGGAAACTGATGTAGAAGCAGAAACAGAAGAGGAAGAAACTGATGTCTAGACTTTTACCTCTAGGACAAAAAGCAGCTCTGGCAGCAGGTAGTGGTAATGCTACTACTGTTAGCAATGCTACTGTAGTAAGAGTATTATCTAATGCGGGTGCTGCAGTGGTTGTTAGAACTGACTCTGATGATAATATTATCGGATCATTTACCACAGTAAATGGTACAGCAGATCTAGTTGAAAAGAATGCATCAGATAAGATATATGTAACAGGTAATGCTGTCGAAGTATCTAAAGTAGGATTTACTAATTAAAGCAATGAAGTTAATCACAGAACAGATTGATGATGTAGAAGTTATCGTTGAAAATCGCAACGGTAAAAAAGCTATGTTTATCGAAGGTATATTTTTACAAGGAGATATACAGAACCGCAATGGTCGCATGTATCCAATGGACACTCTACGCAGAGAAGTTACAAGATACAATGAATCGTTTGTGCAATCTGGTCGTGCGGTTGGTGAACTAGGTCACCCCGAAGGTCCTACAGTAAACCTCGATCGTGTCTCGCATAAAATAGTTTCACTTACAGAAAGTGGATCTAACTATGTTGGTAAAGCAAAAATCTTATCTACACCTATGGGTAAGATAGCACAAAATCTAATAGACGAAGGTGTCAAACTAGGAGTCTCATCTCGTGGTCTTGGTACTCTCGCAGTCAACAACGAAGGAGTTAAAATTGTTTCTGACGACTTTACTCTTGCTACTGCTGCTGATATCGTTGCTGACCCTTCTGCACCTGATGCTTTCGTAGCAGGTATTATGGAAGGAAAAGACTGGGTTTGGGATGGCGGTGTTGTCAGAGAACAACTCGCAAAAAGAACCTATAAGCAAGTTAATACTCTTGTTGACAATCAACAACTTGAAGAGAACAAGTTAAAACTCTTTAACCAGTTCTTATCAAATCTATAAAATCTTATAAATAATCACAGATTAACCTAATCTCATTCGGAGAACATCGGAAAATGGCCGCTAAAGAATTAAACGAAATGGACAATCCTGTAACAAGGGGTGCGAAAGCTGGCGATCCTATGAAGAAGGTTGACGACTCCACATCACCTGGAGCATCAGCATCTTATGAGGATCTCGGAGGACCTACACCTCAGAACTACAAGTCCACAGACAACTCTGCTGCACTAAAACCTGCAACAGTTAAAACGGTAAAAGATATCGTTAACAAAGGTGCAAAACCTGCACAATCTATGGAGACTATAGGAACTGAAGTCCTTAAGCAAGGCGACGAACCTGCTGTTGAAGCAGAACAAGAAGTAGTTGCTGAAACAGAAGAGACACCTGCAGTTAATGTAGATGACGATCTTGCTGCACTATTTGGTGGAGAAGAACTTTCTGAAGAATTCCAAGAAAAGGCAAAAACAATTTTTGAAGCTGCTGTTAACTCAAAAGTTAACGAGATTCAAGAAGCGATGACCGAGGAGTACGAGAAAACTTTGACAGAACATCTTGAAGGTGTTAAGTCTGAGTTAATCGAGCGTACAGACGCATACTTGGAGTATGTCTCTGACGAATGGTTAAAAGAAAATGCAATCGAAGTCGAGCATGGTCTTAAGACCGAAATGACTGAATCATTCCTTCAAGGTATGAAGGGACTTTTTGAAGATCATTATGTATCAATTCCTGACGACAAATATGATGTGCTAGAAAGCATGGTAAATAAACTTGATGATATGGAAGGCAAGCTCAATGAGCAGATAGAGAAGAACATCTCTCTCAACCAGAGACTCGGAGAATCTACAGCAGATGGTATTTTTAGTGAAGTATCCGAAGGACTGGCAGAGACACAAAAAGAGAAGTTACATTCTTTAGCTGAAGGAATAGAGTTTGAGGGTGAAGCCGCTTACCGTGAAAAGATTGTTACTCTTAGGGAGTCTTACTTCCCAAGCAATAGCAAATCTAAGGTTTCAAGCAATAAATCCGAAACCATTTCGGAAGGTATAGCACACGAAGATCCTAGCATGGACAATTCAGCGTCTATGAATCAGTATCTTTCTGCCCTATCAATGGGTGGTAAAAAATAGTCAACCACAAATTTAATTTCTAAGTACAATGTACAATGCCGAAAAAATAATGGAGAAGTGGGCTCCATTGCTAGACGCAGAAGGTGTAGATCCTATTAAGGACGCACACCGTAGAAGCGTTACAGCAGTTCTTTTAGAGAACCAAGAAAAGTTTTTAGCAGAGCAATCTGCATTTGAGAACGGGACATCAATGCTAACTGAAGCAGCTCCTACAAACAGTGGTAACGCTGTTGGTGCTTCTGGTGCGTTCAGTGGTGGTTCAACCCCCGCAGGACCTGTAGCAGGTTTCGATCCAGTTCTTATCAGTTTGATCCGTCGTTCAATGCCTAACCTCGTTGCATACGAGCTAGCAGGTGTTCAACCAATGAACGGTCCAACTGGTTTGATCTTCGCAATGAGATCTAGATACACCAATCAGTCTGGTGATGAAGCATTCTTCAACGAACCAGAATCTGCATTCTCTGCCAATAAAGCAGGAACTAACATTGGTCAGGCAACTCAAGGTGATTACACCGCAGGAGTTGATGATGACGGTACAGTTGGTTTCGGTTCTACTGGTACACAGAGAGGAACAAACCCTGCAATCCTTGAGAACAACGCTTCTGATGCTGTTCAAGCACAGTACTCAGTTGGTCAAGGTATGGCAACTGGAGACTCTGAAGCATTAGGCGATGGAGTTAATGGTGACTTCAACGAGATGGCATTCTCCATCGAGAAAGTTACTGTTACTGCTAAGTCAAGAGCACTAAAAGCAGAGTACAGTTTGGAACTAGCACAAGACCTTAAGGCAATCCACGGATTGAATGCTGAGGCTGAGTTAGCAAACATACTTTCTTCAGAGATCCTTGCAGAGATTAACAGAGAAGTTATCAGAACTATCTACAAAACTGCAGAAGCAGGTTCACAAGTCAATGTTGCAAACAGTGGTTTCTTTAACCTAGATGTTGACTCCAATGGTAGATGGTCAGTTGAGAAGTTCAAAGGACTTCTATTCAACATAGAGAGAGATGCAAACAGAATTGCACAGAGAACTCGTCGAGGAAAGGGTAACATCATCCTTACTTCTGCTGATGTTGCTTCTGCTCTAACTATGGCAGGTGTACTTGATTACACTCCTGCATTAAATGCAAACTTACAAGTTGATGACACAGGCAATACATTTGCAGGTACAATCAATGGTAAGTACAGAGTGTACATCGACCCATTCTCAGCAAACAGTGCTCAAAACCAGTACTATGTTGTAGGATACAAAGGTACATCACCTTATGACGCAGGATTATTCTACTGCCCTTATGTACCATTACAGATGGTAAGAGCAGTTGGAGAGAACTCCTTCCAACCAAAAATTGGATTTAAGACAAGATACGGTCTTGTTTCAAACCCATTCGCTGAAGGTACTGCTCAAGGTCTTGGTAGAATTACTTCTAACAGTAACAGATACTACCAGAGAACTGTAGTTCAAAACCTAATGTAAGCAAGTTGCTTATATACTCTAAAGACACCCCTCGCAGGGTGTCTTTTTTTATGCTACAATATAAATATAAACATCTATTAAGAAATGTTATGGATGATGACAGAGACTTACTTGCAGAATTAGCAGAGGCGATAGCACAAGGTCCTATCATCTTCACTCCAGACGAAGAATTTTTGAAAAGAATAAACGATAAAAAAGAGGACTAAATAACAGTAGGAGAGAACTGTTTGAATGACCAATTCCTTTTACGACAATCAAATAAAGAATAGGAATTTTCTGTCACCATCTGGGTTTCAGTTCAATCTTGCTAGAGCACCAAAGGTAGATTTCTTTTCTAACTCAACTAGAATACCTGGCATTCAGTTAGGTAATATTGATGTGGGAAATTATCTAAAGTCGATTCCTGTGCCAGGTGATCAAATACAGTTTGAGGATCTCACTCTACAATTTTTAGTAGATGAGAACATGGAAAACTACTTAGAAATCCATAACTGGATTTACTCATTAGGTTATCCTAAGTCTGTTGATCAGTTTGGAGACTTGATTCGTGCTGACGATAATCAATTTGTTATAGACAATTTAAGACAGTTTAGTGATGGAACACTAACAGTTTTAAATAGCAACTTTGTTCCTATGTCATACATTAAATTTAAAGATCTATTTCCAGTATCTTTATCTACTTTGGAATTTACTGCAAGTGAAACTGATTACTCGTATTTTACAGCAACGGTTACATTCAAATATCTAATCTATGAAATCCTTGACACCAAGTTCAAGGTTAGAACATCATCAATTACAACATGAATCTTGAGACTATACAAAGTATGTGGGAAAAAGACTCACAGATTGACCAAATTAAAATTCACGACGAAGCAGCAAAGATCCCAATGTTACATGCAAAGTACTGGGATGTTTACAATGCTCTAAAATTATTAAAAGAGAAAGCAACAGCACAAGAATATAAGATTAAGTTAGATCGGCACAACTATTACACAGGAAAATCCGACCCTTCAGTGTATCAGGCCGAACCATTTCCATATAAAGTAAGAGAGAAAGATTCAGTAAAAAGGTACATGGATGCTGACGATAAGGTACAGACCATAGTATTGAAGATAAGATATTACGATGTAATGTTAACATACTTAGAAGATATTATCAAACAGATTAATAGTAGAGGGTTTCAATTAAAGAATATTATTGATTGGCAAAAACTATCAGGATGATGTCAGACATTATTATCTCAAAAAAGAATGAAGTCTATTTAAAGATAATATCAGAACCTCATGTTGCCCATGAGTTGTCTGACCAGTTTACATTCGATATACCTGGTGCAAAGTACATGCCACAGTATAGGAATAGACACTGGGATGGTAAGATAAGATTATTTAATTTACAGAAAGGAGAAATATATGTTGGATTACTTGATAAGATAGTATCGTTCTGTAAGAATCATAATTACGATTATAAATTTGAAGACAGTAAGTTCTATGGCACTCCATTTGAAGTCAATGATATGATTTCTATGGAAGGTGTCAAGGATTATATGAATGCTATATCTAAGATTCCTCCAAGAAGTTATCAAATTGAGGGAGTATACGATGCTCTAAGACACAACAGAAGACTACTGATAAGCCCAACAGCCTCTGGCAAATCGTTGATGATTTACTCATTAGTGAGGTACTTCGCAGAGCAAAAGAAAAAGACTCTGATAGTTGTTCCAACGACATCTCTGGTAGAGCAGATGCATAAGGACTTCGTATCTTACGGTTGGGATGCTGATACATATTGCTCCAAAATTTATGCGGGTCGTGAGAAAGAAGTAGATACTCCTGTTGTCATTACCACCTGGCAATCTATCTATAAACTTCCCAAGATATACTTTGAAAAGTTTGAAGTTGTCATAGGTGACGAGGCACATCAGTTCAAATCTGCGTCGCTCGTAAAGATTATGACAAAATTGCATGAAGCAAAGTATCGTTATGGGTTCACTGGTACACTAGATGGCACACAAACACATAAACTTGTCCTAGAAGGACTGTTCGGACCTTCATATAAGACAGTTAAGACACATGAATTGATGGAGAAAGGGTATCTTGCTAAGTTAAATGCTAAAATTATACTATTAAAACACCCTATGAGTGGTAAAGTATGCTTCGATACCTATGAAGAGGAGATACAATACCTTATATCACATGAAAAAAGGAATAACTTTATTAAAAATCTAGCATTAGACCTTAAAGGTAACACCCTGATACTGTATAGTAGGGTGGAAACCCACGGTCAAATCATATACGATCTAATAAATAGTAGTGACGATCGTAAAGTGTTCTTTATTCATGGTGGAGTAGATGTTGAAGACAGAGAACAAGTTCGTGAAATAACAGAGAAGGAGACAAATGCAATCATTGTTGCCTCTTATGGTACTTTCTCTACAGGAATTAACATTAAGAACTTACATAATGTCATTTTTGCATCTCCTAGCAAAAGTAGAATACGCAATTTACAAAGTATTGGTAGGGTTCTAAGAAAAGGATCTAATAAATTTAAAGCAACTTTGTATGATATTGCAGATGATTGTACAGTGACTCTACCAAACTTAGAGACAAAGAGAAACTACACATTGAATCATCTGGTAGAAAGAATTAAAATATATAATGAAGAACACTTTAACTATGATCTTGTAAGAGTATCGTTGAAGGAGAAAAAATGAAAAAAGAAGAAACCTACTTTGTTTTCAAATTGATCTCAGGTGAAGAGATAATAGCAGTCACCACTATGGACGACAGTGGTGTAGAACCTTGCTTCTTTATTGCCGAACCGCTAAAAGTAGAGTTAACTCATAAGGGTACAAACACATTAGTTAGATTAGTACCTTGGATAACCATTCCAGAAGAGGATGAGATATATCGTTTGTCATTTGATAAAATTATTACTTTAAAAGAACTAGATGCTGATCATGAGATGGTGTTAGCATATGATCATTATAACCTAGGAAGGAAAACGACGACCGCCAATCGGGTAGATATTAGTGAGAAGATGGGTAAACTAGGTACTATAGACACTGCTAGAGTGTCCTTAGAGAAAATATTTGTTCTTGATAAGTCTATTGATAAGCCAGGTATTTCAACTACAGTATGATCTTGAAACGCCCACAAGGCTATTGTACATGTATTTTGCATTGTTGTCAAGCTATGTTATAATATACACAGAAAGGTAAATATAATGCCACGAAAAAGATCCGATCATTATGTCAATAACAAGGAATTGTTAGAAGCAATGATTGTCTATCGCAGTAAATGTGCTATCGCTAAAGAAAAGGGGAGCGACCCACCTGCCATCAGTAACTATCTTGGCGAGTGTTTTTTAAAAATAGCAACTCACTTATCATACAAACCTAACTTTGTTAACTATATGTTTAGGGAGGATATGATAGGAGATGGTATAGAAAACTGCGTACAATACATTCATAACTTCGATCCTAACAAGTCTAACAACCCATTTGCATACTTTACCCAGATAATCTATTATGCTTTTCTCAGACGCATACAGAAGGAAAAGAAACAACTTGAGATAAAAACCAAGATAATAGAAAGAACTGGTTATGATCAGGTCATGGTAGTCGAGGACGGTGCAGGAGGTACAAGTTCGGACTATAATACAATTAAGGATAACATTCAGTATAAAAACACTAATAGATGAAGACAGCGATTATTACTGATCAGCATTTCGGTATGAGGAAAGGCAACCGAATATTCCATGATTATTTTAAAAAATTTTATGACACAGTATTCTTCCCGACGCTCGAAAAAGAAGGAATCAAAACGGTCATTGATATGGGAGATACTTTCGACAACCGTAGAACTATTGATCTCTGGAGTCTCGAATGGTCGAAAAAAAATTACTTCGATCGCTTGCGAGATATGGGCATCACTGTGTATACTATCGTGGGTAATCATACTGCCTATTACAAAAACAATAACTCAATCAATTCTATTGATCTTTTACTACGAGAATATAATAATATCATCACTATCCCTGACTACGCAGAGTATACGATTGGCGACACAAAATGTCTTTTCATAGGGTGGATGAATGAAGAGAACAGACCTAAGATAGAAAGAAAAATAAAATCATGTAAATCTAAAGTATGCTTTGGACATTTAGAATTAAATGGATATGCAGTATACAAAGGTTTTACCCAGAGTCATGGTGCTAGTGGTGATGCAGATATCTTTAATAAGTTTGAGAGAGTTTATACTGGACACTATCATACTAGATCTACAGATGGTACAGTTTATTACCTAGGTAATCCTTATGAGATGTTCTGGAATGATTGTGATGACACTCGTGGATTTCATATCTGGGACTCAGATACATATGAAGCAACTCCTGTAAACAATCCTCATAGGATGTTTCATAAAATTTATTATAAAGATACTCCTCATCAATTGTTTGATGCCACTCCCTATGCAGGTAAGATTCTAAAAGTCATAGTAGAGAAAAGAAGTAAACCAAAAGAGTTTGAAAAGTTCTTAGACAAACTTAACTCGGTATGTCCAGAAGATTTAAAAGTCATTGAAAGTGTAGACTGGAATCATGGTTATGTTCATGGAGAACAGTTTGATGCAGAGAATGAAGAAAATACTATCACTTTGTTAAATAGGTTTATAGAAGAAGCAGAGGTCGATCTTGACAAAGGTAGAGTTAAAGAACTTATCGGGGGTCTATACAACAAAGCATGTGAGGTTGACTAATGTGGTTACTCACTGAAGAGGGTCGTCGTGAGGGTGCTTACGCAGTGAAAGATGCTGCAGGTGAGAAGGTCTTGTATATGTTTGAAGAGGAAGATGATGCAATTAGATATGCAGAGATGATGGAGGATGACAGGTCTAAAGACATGGATATTATAGAAGTTGACGAAGAGGTTGCAATAAAAGCGTGTGAGGTGTATAATTATAAGTATAGTATTATCACAAAAAACGACTTCGTAATACCTCCAAAAAAGGATGATTCGGTTCAAAAAAATTAAGTGGAAAAACTTCTTATCTACTGGTGATCAGTGGACAGAAGTAAAATTAGATGATGATGGAACCACACTCATTGTAGGAGCAAACGGTGCAGGTAAATCTACTGTACTAGATGCTATATGTTTTGTGCTGTTTAATAAACCATACAGAAAAATTACAAAGTCTCAGTTAGTCAATACAACTAATGAGAAAGGAACAGAGACAGAGATAGAATTTGAGATTGGTTCAAAACAATATCTTGTTCGTCGTGGTATCAAGCCGAACATTTTTGATATTGAGATAGATGGCAATATGCGTAACAAAGAAGCAGATGATAGAGTCAATCAAAAGGTTCTGGAAGAACAGATACTAAAATTAAATTTCAAATCATTTACACAGATTGTTATTCTAGGTAGTAGTAACTTCATACCATTCATGCAACTCAACGGTCCTAACCGTAGAGAGGTCATAGAAGACCTTCTAGACATCAAAATATTCTCTGCTATGAATAACATAGTAAGAGACAAACTAAGGGTAGTCAAGGACTCTGTGAGGACTTTAGAGTTAAAGAAAGATAACTTGAATGATAAAGTATCAATGCAAGAAGAGTTTATAGAAGAACTAGACAAGAGAGGTAAAGAGACAATACACGAGAAAGAAGAAAAACTTAATATTATTGCGTTAGATGTAGACAAATTGTTAAAGAAAAATGAAAATCTTAACACTAGTATGGTTAGCATTCAAAGACAATTAGAAACTGTATCAGATGCGTCAAACCGACTGCAACAACTAGGTTCTTTGAAACAAAAGATAAACAATAAAGTATCCAGAATTACTAAAGAAGAGAGGTTCTTCAGTGAGCATAAAACATGTCCTACATGTGATCAGCACATTGAAGAATCATTTCGGTTAAATAGAATTAAAGACGCTCAATCTAAGGCACAGGAACTCAACGAAGGTTATCAGAAACTGGAGGAGTCAATACGAAAAGAAGGACAACGAGAGCGTCAATCCCAACAACTCACAAAGGAGATCGCAAACTTAACTTATGACATTTCTCAAAACAATACTAGAATTTCTAGTTTACAACAACAAACAGGAGATCTACAACAGGAAATTCAAACTGTTACCAGTAAGTTACAAAATAGAAATTCTGAACATGAGGAATTAGGAAAGTTTAAGGGGGAACTAGACATTGTATTCGATAAACTTGCTACAGAAAAAGAGGAAATAAACTACAACAACTTTGCATACTCTCTATTACAAGATGGAGGAGTAAAGGCAAAGATCATAAAAAAATATCTTCCCTTGATTAATGAGCAAGTAAATCGTTATTTACAGATGATGGATTTTTATATCAACTTCCATCTAGACGAAGAGTTTAACGAAACGATTCAAAATCCAATACATGATAAGTTCTCCTATTCTTCATTCTCCGAAGGAGAAAAAATGCGTATAGACTTATCACTCTTATTCACATGGAGAGAAGTCGCAAGATTTAAAAACTCTGCAAACACAAACCTATTAATATTAGACGAAGTATTTGATTCATCACTAGATGGATTTGGAACAGATGAGTTTATAAAAATTATAAAGTATGTCGTAAAAGATGCTAATGTATTTGTGATATCACATAAGACAGATATGTTAGATAAGTTTAGTACAGTAATAGAATTTACAAAGAAAGGTGGATTCTCTTACTCTACTAAGAACTCTGCTGACGCATAGTGTGCCAATAATATTAGTGTCCATTTTGACCTTTGGATGGGTATGTAGTCCATTATAATAAGTACATACCAAACAAACAAACAAAATGAAAGGAGTTCAATTATCACCATGCATCGACTATCTCTCAATGGAAGATGATCAAGGTGCTGTAGGTGTGTTAGTATTTCGTGGTACTATGCATCAACCTGCTATGGTTGCATCAGTAGAATGCCAAGAAGATTTTAAATCTGCATACAACGAATTCAAAACTTATGAAGACTATGCCTAATTCAAAAACAGAAGTTATCCTAGAAAGATATCCATACCGTTTTGTCCAGAAGGGTATGTTAGAAATCAATGGCGAACCAGACTATCGCATACAAAAGTTCAATGATATCCAGAAGAGATATTATGACATGTATTACCTTGATAGTTCTATACAGTTAGACTGTGCTATTGAAGATCCTGAGTATGTCAAATGGTTAGACCCAGATCCAGAAGTTGCTGCTTATCCTAATCAAGGTGATGTAGTTGTGTCTCCTTATGGTTGGCATTCATGACAAACTCTTGGAGTTTATTAGCACATCATCTTGAAGGAACTATGGACGAAGCATTCCCAATTAAAACTCAGTTCAAATACAATGAAGATGAGATCTTAGACAGTATCAAAGAGTATATTGGAAAAACATATTCCAAACATTACTCTAATAAAATACAAACTTTAGATCTCATTGATTCTGTTGGTGATGCATCTGCATTCTGTAGAAGCAACATACTAAAGTATGCTTCAAGATATGACAAGAAAGGCACACCAAAGCTTGACATTCAGAAGATAATACACTATGCTGTATTATTATACCACTTTGAAGGATTAGACAACGATGGATATGAAACTATCTGAAAAAACTATCGACCTGCTAGAGAATTTCTCTTCAATCAACCAATCTATCTTAGTAAAGAAAGGTTCTAAACTTCGCACTATTAGTGTGATGAAAAACATACTTGCTGAGGCAGATGTTGATGAGAACTTTGAGAGAGATTTTGGTATCTATGATTTACCACAATTCTTAAATGGTGTAAGTCTCATGAGAGATCCAGACTTGGATTTAAAGAATGAAACTTACATGATTATTAGAGAAGGTATGTCAACCAAAGTTAAATTTGCGTTTGCAGATCCAGAAGTTATCATCGCACCTCCAGAGAAACCAATTACTCTACCATCATCTGATGTATCCTTCCAGATTGACAGTGATCAATTAAGTAAATTAATTAAAGCATCTGCTGTTTATCAGTTACCAGATCTATCAGTCATAGGTGATGGAACGACCTGTACTATATTAGTATCTGATCGTAAGAATGATAACTCTAATGAGTATTCTCTAACTGTTGGTGAGACAGACAAATCATTTGAATTTAATTTCAAAATAGAAAACATTAAACTGATACCAGGTTCATACAATGTAGAAATTTCTAGACAACTACTTGCTAAATTTACAAATAGCAATTATAATCTAGACTACTACATCGCACTAGAACCAGATTCACAATACGAGTAATGTTTAAACAAACAAGTGATGAACCTTATGACAGGCATCATTACAAAATAGTTTCTAAACATTATGCTACTTTTATTGTAAAATCTTGGGACGAAGTTCAAGAGTGGTGGTGGAATCACTGTAATATGATTAACTTTGATGCAGTGGTAGAAGTCCTAGACAAACCAAAACCAAAATCTAAAGGATTTAACTAATGAAGGAATTTGATTATGACCTCGATTATAAAGGACTTGACTTTACAGACGAGGAAACTCGTAAACTATATCGTATCGGAAGAGGGGAGCAAGGGGTTCTATTGGTTCGCCCTTATACTGACGATATATGTGCTCATTGGAGATTTAAGACACCACAGATTGCAGTAGAATCATCTAATCATATCTACGGTATGTACCTTGACTATAGAGATGCTAAAGACTTTATAGGTATGGATATGTGTCGTAAGTTTTTAGAGATGGGTTTTACTAGATCAAGAAGATATGCTAACCACAGAGATGGTAAAAAGTATAAGAATGGTGAAGTCTTACCACAAGAACCAGATCATGCTACATGTGACTTTGCAAAATCTGCAACAATATTTAAACATGTAAGAGACATAGTTGCAAAGAATACTGACTATGTTAAAATGAGAAAAGAGTGGAGATCTAATGAATGAATATTTTTGTGACTTGCCCAGACCCAGTAGAATGTGCTCAGGTATTACCTGACAAACATATCGTCAAGATGCCTCTAGAAACATGTCAAATGTTATCTATTGTAGCATCTGACAAATGGGGTCATGGTTTTGGTACACTACCCAAACTAAACGGTGAACCATACAAGACAGAGAAAGGTGCATTTCGTAATCATCCCTGTACAGTATGGGCACAAAGGCATTTCTATTGGTTGCTAAGACATGGACTTGCCCTGTGTGCTGAGTATACACACAGATATAATAAGACACACAGTTGTCAATATACTCTGGATGCTGCTTTGCAGATCTTTCCTAAAGATTCATATGAACCTTATTGGGCATACGAATTTGTAAGAGCAATGACCGATGAGTTTAAACATGACACAAGCATTAACACTTTTGATGCTTACAAGAATTACATTAGCAGCAAACCTTGGGTTACATCTAATTATCTTCGTGACCCATCCAGAAAACCGAATTGGGTATTATGATTAATTTACTAGCAGCATGTCCACCAGTATACACATTACCTGGTACTTGGAGTGATCCAGAAAAGATTGCCAAATGTACTGAAACCATGATACCCCATGGTAGTTTTAGTGGACTCTCGCCATCTGGACAATTTGCTGCTATAATAGGTATTACATTAATGGTCTTAGTTGGTATAGGAGTGTATCAAGCATTCTTTGACAATGATAACCTAACTGATCCTTGGGACGAACACGATGACTAAACTGGTAAGATTTTTAACAATTTTATCAGCAACCGTCTGTTTCTTCCAAGCAATTTCTTTATATTATGAAATCAGACTTTCTTTGGGTTGAGAAGTATCGACCTAAAACTATTGAACATTGTATTCTCCCTGAGAGTATCAAACAAACATTCAAAGACTTTTTAAAAGAGGGAGAGATTCCCAACCTTCTCTTAACAGGTCCTGCAGGTGTTGGTAAAACTACAGTTGCAAAAGCATTGTGTGAACAATTAGGTTGTGATTATATTTTAATCAATGGGTCTGATGAAGGTAGATTTCTTGACACAGTAAGAGGACAGGCAAAGAATTTTGCTTCTACTATGTCATTACTACCAACAACAAAACATAAAGTAATTATTATTGACGAGGCAGATAATACAACACATGATGTACAGTTATTATTGAGAAGTAATATAGAAGCATTCCATAAGAACTGTAGATTTATTTTTACATGTAACTATAAGAACAAAATTATTGAACCATTACATTCAAGATGTTCTGTAGTTGAGTTCTCAATCAAAGGTAAACAGAAAGCAGAGATTCAAGTAGCATTCTTCCAGAGAGTTGTAGGAATACTTACAGCAGAGAATATTGACTTTGATAAGAAAGTTCTCTTACAATTAATCAACAAACATTTTCCAGATTGGAGAAGAGTATTAAATGAGTTGCAAAGATATTCTGTTTCTGGTAAAATAGATACTGCGATACTAGCAGAATTTACTGATGCAAGAGTTGATGATCTGATTAGAACTCTTAAAGCAAAAGACTTTCCTGCAGTTAGAAAATGGGTGGTGTCGAACTTGGACAATGACCCATCTGTTTTATTGCGTAAAGTCTATGATGCTATGTACAGTAACTTAGATGGTCCTAGTATCGCTGCTGCGGTATTGATTATCGCAAAGTATCAATACCAGATAGCATTTGTTGCTGACCAAGAGATCAATCTCTTAGCAGCACTAACAGAAATAATGGTGGAGTGTGAATTCAAATGATTGATTTATGGGGAAACAAAGTAAGTGAATCTTTGTGGGTTATAGAAGGTGAATATTGTAAGAGAGGAATAGGAAACAGCTTCTTTCATGCAACGATTGTTGAGGAAGGTCATCCAGATGCAGTAGAATATAAACCTTTAATGAAATTTGGTGTGAAGTGGCCAGACTATTATGTTTGTGCTGAAGGTAAATATTTAAGTATGAAGTTTGGTAGAACTACACAATTTCCTAGAATATCAGATTACACTAAAAAACAATACCCTAGTAAAGGAGCCCCAGATTATCTGCATGCTCTTAAATTTAGTATGTCGCAACCACATGCTGTTGCAGAACAACTTATGCCAGGATATAAATTTACATCCCAATCAAATAGTCAGCAAGGTAAGTTAAAGAAAAATGTTAATATAGGTGTATCATATCATAGAGGAGTAAAGGAAACTTTTCATCCATTAGATGATGGATACTATAGTGAACTAGGTATACCTAAAGAAGAATGGGAAGCAGCACCAACAATGGCAAAGTTAATTAAAGAGATGGTATTTGTAGATCATATAGATACATGCACCAACAACAACAATATAACTAATCTTAGATATACTACTCCAAGAGGCAATAATCCTTATGTCAAATACCATCAGGGTATTACTGATGTAAAACCCAAGATACCATATGAAGATGGTAAAAAATACAAGAGGTTAGATTCATGAAAGCATTAAAAACACCACTAAGATATCCTGGCGGTAAGTCTCGTGCCTGTACAAAACTAGCAACAGTTTTTCCAGACCTAAGTAAATTCAAAGAATATAGAGAACCATTTCTAGGAGGT
>Ga0209348_1000503_pt1 | contig 20444 bp, 18 predicted proteins | sample ETNvirenome_2_30_FD_184065 | JGI IMG/M metagenome (GOLD analysis project Ga0209348, IMG submission 184065) | Marine viral communities from the Pacific Ocean - ETNP_2_30 (SPAdes) (version 2) | ecosystem: Environmental > Aquatic > Marine > Oceanic | place: Pacific Ocean | collected 2013-06-22
TACATTTTTTTCTGGATTCCATTCTTTGTTACGAGATTCCCACTTATCAAATCTACAAAACCTGTCCTCTAACGTAAATATATTTTTGTTTTCATCTGCAAAACTTTGTAGACCATTTGAAAGCTCTCTCACAAAAGGGACTTTGTTATGGTATTGATCAAATAATTCTTTTGCTTCGTCTTTATCTAACTCTAAAGACTTAGCTAATTTTGTTTTACCCATGCCATAAAACAGGCCTAAATTAATAGTTTTAGCCTGTTTTCTTGTTATGTCTGCCATTTTAGCTACTATGTCATGAAAGTCAGTATCAGGATTTTTGTTATATTCTTCTGCCATTTTATCTGCACCATAAAAATTATTCTTTAATGCATAGTGCACAACTAGACGTGGCTCTTGTTGAGAATAGTCAAAGCTAGCCCATTTGTGGTCCTCTTCTGGTAAAAATAATTCTCTTATTTTATTACCTTGTTCAGTTCTAGCTGGTATCTGTTGTAAGTTAGGATTAGACATACTAAATCTACCTGTAACCGTGCCACCCGTATCAGATCGTATTTGATTTATGTCTGCATGAATTCTGCCTTTGTGTACAAATTTTAAAATACTGGTCACAAAAGTGTTGTGTAGTTTATCAAGTTGTCTAGCTTTTGCAATTAATTTTAAATATTTATTAGGGTGTGATTCTAAATAAGATTTTGTTATACTAGCTCGCCCTGTTTTAGGTGTAATTTTATAATCTGTTATTTTTTGTTGATCTAACAAAGGTTTTATCGAATCTGACGCCCAGATATCTACACTTACATTTGTTTCTTTTTTTATTATTTTTAATATTTCTTTTTGTTCATCTTTTAATCTTTTACCTAATGTTTTAGTTTTATCTTCATCAACTCTAACGCCTTTAAATCTCATCTCCACAAGGCACGGAAATAATCTTGTTTCCAAATCAAATATGTTTTCTAAACTTTTTTGTTTTTTAGACTCAGTGTTTATTGGTTTTTTTATTATTTTTTTAAATATGTTCCAAAGTCTTAAAGTTAAACTAACGTCTTGCTCTGCATATTCTTTTACTAATTCATAAGGTAGTAAGTGCATATTAGACATTGGGTCTGATACACCATGTTCTTCTAACGCTTTGTCTTTTAGATCATACTTGTATTTAGAATCATTTAGATAATCTTTTGCCAGAGAATCTAAACTATATCTGTTTCTATTTTCATCTATTACAGACGCTGCAATCATCGTATCATATATTGGTCCTTTCAACATCATACCAGTAACAGCTCTTATCCAACATACGTCGTACATTGCATTGTGAAATACTTTTGCAACATTTTCATTCTGAAATATTTTTTTATTTAAACTTTTCCAAACTCGTTTACCATCGTGGTTACGTCCTTTGTGAGCTATTGGAAAATAAAACTTTTCATTATTGTAGGCTATTGCAATACCGCAAACTTTACCTTTACCTATAATGGACCCTGATCCGTGAGTCTTGAGGTCTGGATCGTGTGTCTCTAAGTCGACGGCAACAACGTCACCGTTTTTTATTTCAACTTCATACAACTCAGGTATCACTTATAGTCCCTTTCTATGATCATTTGTATAAAATGTATTGCTTTCAATAAATCTTCCTTACCATTTTTGTCTTGATGACGTATGATGTATTTTATAGCACAACCTTCAGGATATAACAACTTATTCTCAATTACAAACTTACTTGGCTGTATGACATACTTTGTATAATGTGATCCTCCAATTTGTGTATCGTATGGATTTAAAGGCTTAGATTTGTTCTGCTTTTTATTAGCCATAGTGCCTCCTTTGATCTAGAGCATGCAACAAACTTCATTCTTTTTTTTACAAAAGATTCTTCTGCTCTTGTTAGTGTTAAATCTAATACTACGTTAGAAAATTCTTTACCTTTAATTGTATGTATATTTTCTAAAAATACTCTTTTGTCTTCTAGGTCTCTGTTATTAGTTACTATCTTACGTATGTAATTTTTCATTTGTAATGATTCTAATTTATTTATCATTTGATAATCTGTTACATTTTTTAAACCAGGTAATACAAAATTATTTTTTATTAACCAATCTAAATCATAACTACTATTTGTAACGTCATCTAAATTTTTATTATGCCCTAGATATTCTGGTCGTATGCTTTTTAAAATAGTTTTAATTTTAGTTAAAGATACACTATTGCCTTTTGTTAAATTTATAAATTCTCTGTGATTTTTTATTTCATTTGTTGGATATTTAAATTTTATTTTATTTCTTTGATCTTTTGGAACTTGCACAGGCATACCTACTTTCATCAAGTATAATATCATTTCTCTAGGTTCATTTCCTCTGTAAGTAAAAACAAAATCTTGTTTTGTATTTACCAATTTATTTTCCAATTCATCTGCAAGAGGGTCTTGTTCTAGATTAGATAACTCATGCATTTCTCCTTCAACCACATTACCCTGTTTATCTTCTAAGGGTCTCCACTCTCTAGAGTATCCATAATGGTCCCACACATCTTTTATTATGTCCTTACAGTATTTATTTATGACAAGAGGGCACCTATACCCTTGTTTTAATTCTATTTCTGGATTTGCAAATTCTTTGTGAAAACTATCAGGATCAGCGCCTGCAAATTCAAATATAGATTGGTCCGGGTCACCCGCTTTGTAGAAGTAGTCTACATTTTTTGACATGATTAACTCTGCTTTTCTTTGTATAACGCTAGAGTCTTGTGCTTCATCTACTATTAATACTTTTATTCTTTTACATAATCTTTCAGACTCTTCTTGATTCTCACAAAAAAGGTCTATCATATCTTGAAAGTCTAATATCTTTGATGTTCTTTGGTTTATTTTTGAATCACTTTTAAATGATAGGTAATTTTTTTCTAATAATAAAAGCTCTTCTATTGAATACTTGTAATCTCTTCTTTCATCAAAACTAAGTTCTCTGTAATAATCTAATAATTTTTTACCATTGTCTCTTGCAAAACTTACGAACTTAAAAAATGGATGACTTTTAAATAAATGTTGGACGTTGTAGAATGTAATGTTTGATGTGTATTTATTAAACATAGGCCATATTAAAATTAAATTTTCATAGTCTTCCATCAAAAATGATTTACCTTTTACTCTGTCCTTGCAAAACTTATGTATGGTGCTAACGTTTTCTTTAAATGTTTCTTTAGATTGTAGTATTAGAGACCTGATAGATCTTTTTGTTTTATCCTGATACTTTAAAATCATTTCAGCAGATTGTATTTGATTACGTATATGATCCGCTGCTGTGTTTGTATGAGATATTACCATTATTTCTGTAGGCGAATATTTTCTTAAACTTAAATTATCATATAGTATTTCAACTAATCTAGTTGTTTTACCTGTCCCTGGAGGTCCTGCTATTCTAATTTTTTTCATCGTGCCCTATCTTTTTTGCATCATCACCCAAGACTTTGTATTGTTCTGGATCAGATGTTATCCTCCATGTTACACAAGAAACGTCTTTATCTAATCCTTTATCAAATACTGTGCCTCTAATTTTTCGTGCGCCCAACACTTCTTTTAATTTCATAATAACTTCAGCAGGTTTACTATTGTCCTTTTGTGATTTTAAATAACGAAAGAACCTATCTAATTTAAAATCTAGTTCTTTGTTTTCTTGATTTGCATAACATGTTCCTAATAGAAGATGCTCCTTATCAAAGCTAACTGTGTTTTGATTTACAAAACCATAAAATGTTGTAATAAATTCATAGTCATCACTTGCCTCTTTTTCAGCTTTTTCAAATATTCTTTTGTCTAATCTTGCATACTGCATCTCTACAAACTCTTTTGGTTTTTTTTCTAATACTGTTATGTGTGGAAAGTGCCCTGCGTCCGCTAATTTATTAATATACTTTTCTTTATTTATTATTTCAGAGCCAGACATCTTAACCCTAACTCTACGATAACCCTCGCCATCGTTGCTTTTAACATCTAGACTTTCATAATACACAGGAGGTTTGCTACAAAACTCTACGATCTGACCAAGTGCTTCTTCAACTTTTTTAATTTCTTCTGCTTTTCCTGGAGCAATACCACACATATGTCTTACACACGCAGAGGGGTCACACCATTTTTTTATGTTTGGTTTTTTGCAAGAGTAGTTATAGTTTCTGTCTGCACTTTTAAATATTGTTTTTTCTATCTCATGTTCAGCCAGAGGATCTTCTAAAAATTCTTTATTAAAATTTTTTAATAATGTTTTCTCATCCATTTTACTGTATGCATCAATTTTAGTTATGCCTTTTTCTACAGCTTTTTTACTCCATACCATCATATGTAATAAAAATTCATTTCTGTTTACAGATGGAATTTTTCCATTTTCTTTTAGACAATTTTTTACACAAGGTATAAAAAAGTCCTCTATAGTTTTTTGTTTTGGTTTTTTTTCTTTTTGTACTTCTTCTACTAAATATTGTGTAAGATCTGTTTGAACATACTTGTCATGCATTTCAAAAAATTCATCTACTGACGCCGAAGAAAAGTCATCTTTGTATGCAAACGTACTACCTTCCTCATGATTATAATATGGCATGTTTAACCAAGAGCCAAAATCTCCTTCACTTATCTTTGTTTGTAATGGATATATCCTATCTAGTATGTCTCCTAAACCAAGTTTAGCTGCAAATTTTTTCATCACTAGTTGAACCTCTTCTGCAGAAGAAAAATCTTTCATAAACATATATACATGTGCCCTACCACTTTTTGATCTGAACACTATTAATGGTAAATCTAATTTTCTAATTCTTTCTAATAAATCTTGATAGTCGTAATTATTATCGTCAATATCAATGGCTCCCCATTTACAAGTGCCATCATCTTTGAGCGGAAATATACCTAAGTTGGGTCCCACACCTTGTAAATGATTTTCCCAAAGTTCTTTGGTTACAGGTTTTTTAGTTACCCAAGGTCGGCCCTCTACTTTTAAAGATATTCTGTTATTTTCTTTTTTAAATTGACCGTATGCTCGCTCTAAACCTTCGAATATTTTAATAAATTTATCTATCATAATAAGTGAAAGTGGGCGCTTCCCCTCTCGCTTCGGCGCCCACTACCTAGGATATTATAAATCTACTGAAGCTTTTTTAACTTCTTGATTCTCTGGTTGTGCTTGCACCTCACCTTTACCTATACGCTCAGCAAATTCCTTTGCCATGTTATAGATACCGGCGTCTTTAACCGGACCAACTTTGGCTACATCCCAACCAAACCATGTTCCTTTGTCGTTAGACATTTGAACAGGTTTTAACGTGTAAATGTGACTATATGTTGGCGGTGTAAATAAACCATTCTTACCCTGCATTTTAATACCCATCATCATTGAGTTCCATTTTCTGCTAACTTTTAATTGTGTAGCTTTCATAGAAACCAACGCTGTAGTTGGTGTATTACCAGTTTGTATAACAAAATGGTTTGCAGTGTTTTCAAGATAATTACCGTTTGGTAATCTATCCTTGTATGATTTGTCACGAGTTGTTTGACTAATGATGTCACTATCTGCCTCGTGAATAGCAACAGGAGCGCCAGTGCTGGCACCTCTGTCTTGCCACTCTACATACTGTCTTTTATAAAAAACAGGAATGACTTGCACCTCATCAAACAGTTCGTTTGTTACTGAGTTAATTATCTTGCCAGGTTCTGCCCCCTTGACATATTTTCCATGAGTTTTATTTACCTCTGGAGATAATTGCCCCAAAACTTTTAGGAAGGGTAACGCAAGATCGTCTTGCGAAATGTTCTGAGAGCCCTTGTTTGCATCAGCTTCAAATAAGTTTGTCGCTAATGCTCCTTCTTTCTTCGTTGCTACTTGGTTCATGTTTATTTGTTCCTTTTTATTGTTGTTTTATTCTCTGAGAAAACCCCAAAGATTTCCGTTGGCATTTCTTTACCCGCCTCAATACGCTCACGGACTAGCGCTTTCAGAGTCATGGGCTCTACCTTCATCTTTTGTGTCGGTTGGAACCCTTGACCCTTCGCAAGTTCGGCATAATCAGCCGCCTTGTTATCTTCGTTGCGACCAAAGGATACGGATATCTCGTTTTTGATTATATCCCCTAGTCCATTCTCACGAAGCCAGTTAAACGCCGCTTCTTTATTTGCTTCCGTTATGGTTGCACGATACGACGTTGAAACTTTCAGATGTGATCCATCATGAAGTTTTAATTCTGCTAAACCCATTTCAGACATCATAGTTGGTATAATGTCACCAGAAACTTTTTGTATTTCTGATTTAGTATTTTTAATATTGTCCTCTTGTAGTTCGAGTCTTTTTTGTAGATCTTCTAGTTTCTCAACCTGATCTGCAAGAGACTGAATACCTTCTGTCCTCTTCATTGCATCTTGTTGGTCTTTTTCAAAATCAATTGTCATCTATTTCTCCTTTCTCGTATAGATTAATTTCAATAGGATAATATTTTCTTTCTTGTTTATCCCACTTTAATAAATTGTATTTGCCGTTTGTAATATCAGATACAATAGAACATGCAACACCTATAAGTGCAGGATCACCAGTTAATAATAAATGATCTCCCTCTTTAAAATCTTTTAAACCTTGTCTTAATTTGTAAATTAAAGGACCTGGAGAAAAAATCATTTGAGAAAATTCTGGTAATAAAAATTTAAAATTGCCATATTTTTGTGCACCTATAATATTTATTTTAGGATTACCTGCTTGTGTTCCAGCAATATGTTGTATTACATAAACTATTCTTTCTGACATTGACAAATCATATAACATCCTTTATATATAAGTCAATAGAAAGATGAATTATAAATTTAAGTTAAGACCGTATAAGCATCAATTGACTGCTTTAGAAAAGTCATGGAATAGAGAAACCTACGCTTATTTTATGGAAATGGGTACGGGTAAAACAAAAGTATTAATAGATAATATGTCCATGCTTTATGATAAAGGTAAGATAGATAGTGCTTTAATTATAGCACCAAAGGGTGTTGTAAAAACTTGGTATGAACAAGAGCTGCCTACACATTTACCAGACCACATAGAAAATGTGACTGTATTGTGGCAATCAAATATAACCAAAGGACAACAAGAAAAATTAGATAGTTTGTTTGAAATAGAAACTGCACTTCATATTTTAATTATGAATGTAGAGGCACTATCTACAGATAAAGGTGTGAAGTTTGCACAAAAATTTTTAAACTCTCATAAAACATTAATGGCTATCGATGAATCTACTACTATTAAAACACCAACGGCAAAAAGAACTAAAAATATTATTGGCTTGGGTACAGCTTCTAAATACAGAAGAATTATGACAGGTTCGCCGGTTACAAAAAATCCACTAGATTTATACACACAGTGTGAATTTTTAGATCCATATTTATTAGATTCATCATCTTATTATGCATTTAGAAACAGATACGCTGTCATGAGAACTATGCATGTTAGAGGCAGATCAATACAAGTTGTAGATTATTTTCAAAACATGGCCGAGCTGTCAGAAAAATTAAAAGGTTTTTCATACAGAGTTTTAAAAGAAGATTGTTTAGATTTACCTCCAAAAAATTTTATTAAAAGATACATAACATTAACAAAAGATCAAAAAAAAGTTTACGAACAAATGAAGAAAGAAGCGCTATCAATTTTAAATGGTAAAGTATCTTCAACAATGACAGTTCTTACTCAACTAATGAGACTGCATCAAATAACGTGCGGACATTTTACAGCTGATGATGGATCAACTCAAAATATAGATAGTAATAGAATAAAAGAACTTATGAATATATTAGAAGAGACGGAGGGCAAAGCTATAATATGGGCTAACTATCAAAAAGATATTTCACAAATTGTAGAGAATATAGAAAAAGAATATGGTCCGGGGTCCGTGGTTAGTTATTATGGACTCACGCCACAAGATGAAAGACAAGATAACATACGTAAATTTCAGTCCGACCCTAAGTGCCGATTTATGGTAGGAACGCCGTCTACGGGCGGCTACGGCATTACTTTGACGGCTGCAAACACCGTAATATACTATTCTAACGGATATGACCTAGAAAAGAGATTACAATCAGAAGACAGAGCACACAGGATAGGACAGAAAAAAGCAGTGACTTATGTCGATCTGATTTGTGAGGAAACTGTTGACGAGAAGATTGTGAAGGCTTTAAGAGATAAAATAAATATTGCATCTGAAGTTTTGGGTGAAGAGCTTAAAGACTGGATTTAAACAAATAAATCTTTTGCGTTACCTATAATAGGTTTGTATTTTGTTTTACCTTCTGATCTGAATGCATGTAAAAAACTAGCTCGTGGTGTCCCTTCTGTATAACTACAATGTATCCATCCGCTGTTAGGTTCACCCGGAGTGTAAAACTCTAGAATTAGCTGATCATATGGAAGTTCTTTTTTAATCCAATCAGCAAGATCACAGTTATCAACGCCCACAACTTCGAAGTCTGCGGCCTCAGCCTTGGCATGCTGCGAATTTAAACTGCTGCCTATAGCTACACACAACTCAGGGCTACGATAGCCCGATGTTATTTTTACCCTGCCGAAATGATCACGTACCGGCTGTAAAATTTTTTCACACAGTGTTTTTAATTTTTCTATTTGTTCTGCGTTAGGATTATTATTAATACCTTTACGTATCGCCGTGTCTGATTTGATTAATTCTGCTAAAGTAAAATTACGTGTAAGTTCCATTATCTTGCAATGTCCGTAAGTAAAGTTATAAGAACAGCTCCCATACCTCCTACTATCCAATATTCTAGTCTTTTGATTCGGTCCTTCATTTCTTTAATTTGTTCAAAAGTTTGCTTTTGCATTATTCTGCAAAGCTTTTCATGTGATTCAATTTTTTGTAATGCTGATTTTTTCATTACGTCGTCCTTCTTAAATTTTGTCTAATTATTTTCTCGTCAGGAGATAGTACTGCCTCTTCTGTTGATGTCAATAACGTATTTGGATTAACATCTGTAGCTCTTTTTACCGTTCCTACAGCTTCAGGCTGCGGTGTAGTTGGTAAAGTAGGGGCACCAATACCTGTGTCAGGTAAAAGGTAATCATTTAAATCTATATCAAAAGTGTCATCTAAACTTAAAAATTGCATTTCTTTTTTCATTGCTTTTATTGTAGGTAAAACTAATTTATAAACATCAAAAGTTCCAAGATCTTTTGCTATTTCTTTAAATCTATCTTTTATTTCAGCTGAAGGAAAATATGGTTCGTACTTACCTTTTCTTAAATTATTAAAAGTTAAAACTGATAACTGTCTATCTCTAAATTCTTTTCTTAATGAAGATGAAGATGTTCCTAATATTTCTGCTGCATTAATATTTTTAAACATTTCTTTTTGAACATTAAATCTTGCCTTATTGGATTCATAAAATCTACTTATAATATCGTCTGCTTTTATTGGTCCACCCCTTAACAATCCAAAATAACCACCAGTAAACTCTCTTCGTGCATTTCTTATACCTGTTTGATATTCTGCAATTTTAAAACCCATGGCTTTTAGTGGATCTACTTTAATTGGTCTAAATCCAGCAAGACCAGATATTTGATCGCTAAGATCTAAAGTTTCTCCTGATTTTGTCGGTCGTCCTGTTGCTGCTAATCCTATTCTAATATATTGTTTGTAAGATGGAGCTAATGCTTCCATTAAGTGTCTAAACTTAATTGCCATTCTATCGCCAACGGGTGTTTGTTCAGTGTATAATATTCTACCGTCTCTAGTTCTACCGCCTCTTCCAGGTAATAATGGATATAAACTAATATCTGCGGATGCTTCAGTCCAAATAGATTCATCTATAAATGGCGCTGCTACTTCTGTTACAGCCTCTTCAACACCAGTTAAAAATCCTTTTAGTATTGTGTCACCATCTTTTGTAGATGATGCAATTTCATTAGCCATAGTTCTAAATGGTCTTGCAATTAAATCATAAGCATTGCTGTGACTAAAATCTATATATTTTAATTCACCTGTTTTTTCATCTCTAATAGGTATTAACGTAGAATTTCTAGACCAGTCAGGTACAAACTGACGTAACGCTTGTATTTCATCTTCAGTCACGTTGTATAATGCTTTTGTTCCTTCTACTAACATTGTTGGAAAAGCAGTTAGATAGAACGCCATGCCCGCCGCTCTTGTTGCACCTATTTTATATAATGGGTTATCATTTTTTACTAATCTTCCTGTAGCTTTTTCTAAAACCCAAGGAGCTATATTGCTTCCTATTGTTTCTTTAGAGTGTTTTAATTCTTTAATTGCTTGGCCACCAATGTTTGTAGTTGTTCTAATCATCTCGGATGGAAACGACATGAAATTACCAACCGGTAATAATCTTGCAGTTCTTACAACATCACCAACAAAAGCATAGTTAGGAACTGTATTTTTAACTATATCAGCTGCTTCTTTTTTTAAATCGTCTACAGATTTTTTTATACCGGCAGTTCGGTAGGCCTCATCTCTTCTACTAAGTTCTACAAAATAATTTGTAATTTTCCAAAAATCATCTTCAGCCACATATTTACCTTGTAAATAAGCTGGTATTTTTTTAAGTTTAGATAACAAGGGATTTACAATAGCATCTACTTCTAATATTTTGTCTCCAAAACCAGTGTCTCTTAAAAGATTTTTTACATCTCCTATTTGAACTTGTGAGTTTACAACACCTAACTCTAATAATTCTCTGTATGCTTTTTCAAATTCTTTGTCATTAAATCTTGATCCTTGAAATGGATTAACCCCAGATATGCCCCAACCTTTTCTAAATGATTGTCCTAATAGTTTTGGATTTAAAAATCCTTCAAATAATATACCGTTTGCAGCAGCAAAACCCGCTGCACTTATTATGTTTCGTAAGTGTGTAGGTATTGAAAATACTGTTTTAGCTAATTGTGCTGTAGCTTTAGGAAACAATAATAAATTTCTATATAAAAAAGCTGTGCCTTTTTCTGCAGCAGTTGCACCTTCTCTTGTACCTCTTGCAGTTGAAACTAAAAAACCTTCAGTTATACCGTTTGCTCTTTTTAAAGCCTCTGCTATTGGTTTTGTTGTGAACATTGCACCTGCAGGATTGCTAATTCTACCTGTTTTAAATTCTGCTAGACCAGCTAAAGCATTATCAACTTTTACAATTTCAACTTGTCTATTAGTAGCCGCTTCGGCAGCTTCCTTAGTTGACCAAAAAGATCCTTTTCCTCCTGCTGCTTGTGCAGCGTTGCTTGCTTCTAACATCTCTTTAAACATGGCACTCATTCTACTCATGCCAGATAACTCTGTTATAGCATTAAATATTCCATACCTTGGATCTTGAACTTCTCCTAGTAATTCTCTTAAAACTTTTGGTGGTATATCTGCATCTTTCATAATTTGTTTTGCAAAATCTTCACCTCTTACATCTGATATTGTTTTTTTAACGTAGTTTGGATCAGCTAGACCTCTTTTTGATTTTCTAGCTTTTACACCGTCTTCTAAAATTCTATCTACAATATTTTTTGCGTCTTCATAATATTTAGTGCTATTAGGATCAAATGTTATATCTTTGTTTGCTTCTGCTATTTGTCTTCTAAAAAAATCTATTGACCTAATCATAGATTCATCAGTTGGTTTATACTTACGAAACACACCAAGAATTGGTTGTTGTTCAAAAATTTTGTACGTACTTTTTGTTAAAGTTTTTATTCTATCTTGTAATATATCTTTTAATTCTTTAGAATTTAAATTACCCGTAGCTTCTATCAATCCGCCTATTTTAAGTCTTGACTCATCTATTGTATCTATAATATTTTTTACAACTTTTTCATCTACGCCTTTTTTTGCAAGATCTTTTATAAAAGCGTCTGTTTTTTTAGGATCTGATAATTTAGTTAAATCACCATCAAATAATAATTCATTTAATTCTTTATAAAATTTATCTTTTTCTTTAGTTGTTAAAGATCTATCTAAAACTTCTTGCATTTGAGGAAACGCTCTTGAAATACCTTTATCTAATTGTTTAATAAGTTCTGTGGCCCTGTTTAAATCACCTGCCTTAAAACCCTCCATAACTTTTTGTGAAGCAAACAAAGATTTTGTTAAATCTCCTTCTGGAGTAAACGCAGTTACTATTTTACCTAAAAACCTGTCTAGTCTTGAATTACTATAAATAAGTTCCTGTCCTCTAGTTGCCATGGCTTTTGCTGATTTACCTACACCTGCAACAAAAGGTGTTAATAACAAGGATTCACTACCAAATTTAAATCTATTCATTAATTTTCTAGTAGCGTCTTCTCGACCACCTTCTAATGCATATACATCTAATTGAGTTGGTCCTCTATCAAGTATGTCACCAAAACTACCTATTTCTTCAACGTCAGCAACAAACGCTTCTCCTGTTGCGCCTCCGATAGCACCTACACCAAACTTTGCATAACCTGCTTTTTTATTTAATTCATCAGCTATTTGTCTTTGTTTTGTTAAATTTTTAGAACCAGCACTTACTAATTGACCTGCTTTTTTTGCATCAAAATATCTTTGCGTTAATCTACTAGCTAGTTTAAAACCTGCGGTTCCTGGTACACCTATTTGAACTAGTGTTTGCACGAGTCGACCCACACCATTTTGTTCAGCAACTTCTTCAAACGGATTTAATTTATCAAAAAACATTTCTACTGATGCAGCTGTATTTGTATCTAAACCCAGATCAATTAACTCTGCACCTAATGAAAAAGCTCCCTCAACAACTTTAATACCTCCAGATGCTATACCTGCAAGACCTGCGGTATACCAGGATGCTTCGTTGTTTTGTTCTGCTGGGATGAGCGGTTGTAGTGCCATTTACACTCCTATGCTATTGGATCGTCTATACTTAAACCAAAGTCAGATGGTGGTGATTTTTTTCCTTCTTCTCGTTCTTCGCCAATGCTTACATCAGGTAATTTTATTTCAGCTATTGTTTTAAATTCATCAAAGTAAACTTCACCATTTATTATTTGTATATATTTATAATTATCATCAAAAGGGTCATATACAAACTTACCATTTAATTTACCCAATTGTTTTTTACCTAGTGATGAGTTTACTAAGTCTTTGTCTCTAACATCAAAAGTTAAAACACCACCATATCTAGGACCAGTAACTTGAGTTCTTAAATCATCAGCTAACGTTGTTTCAAATTTACCAGCTCTTTCTGCAACTAAAGGTGGTAAATCTGCTTCTATAAATGAACTAATAGAAAGGTTTAAAAGATCATCATCTGATTTCATAGATGCTATTTTTTCTCTAGATGCTATGTCTGCTTCTTGTAATTCTTTTTTAAACTCTTGGCCTTTTTCTCTTTCACTCGTTATGAAAGCTCTTTCAGCTGCTGTTTTTGCTCTTTCCATTTGTCCTGCTTGTAAAACATTAAATGGATCTTTTGCAGCCGTTGCAGCTGTTTGAAATATATTACCTGTTGGTGGTGTAGATAAAAGATTTAAACCAAAGCTAGTTAAAAAACCAGGTAAAGTTCCAGGCATAAAATTACCCATAGCATATGGATTAGGTGTTCCATTTGCATATTGTGCTCTTGGTTTGTCTAATCCTGATGTGATACCAGTTCCTGCTGATCCACCTATTCTAAACATTGGTCTTTTTAAAATTCTGTTCATTATCCTACCTTCGGTGAAAACGTAAAGTTTCCTGTTCCTGCAGATTTAATTCCTCCATAAATACCTGCAAGTGTTGTACCAACTCCTAACGCAGTTTGTAAAGGCGTAGGATTAGGTATGTTTGTAGATGAGAACTGTGCAGGGTATCCACCCATAATTCCTGTTACTTGTGATGCGTACCTATCTAATTGTTCTTGTGGTAAAAATGTTGCTTGTCTCGTTGCTTCTCTTTGTGCATCAAGAGTTGCTTGTTGTTGCGCCTGGTTCAGTGCGCCCAACTGACCTAAACGTGAAATATTTGTTCCTGCTATTTGTCCTGCTTGTGCTCCTAATTGAGCTTGAAATCCACCCAACCCTTCTTGTTGTGCAGCTAATGCACCTCTATTTGCAATATCTTGTTGTCTAGCTTGCATTGCTTGTCCGAATCCTTGTTGCAAGAGACCGGCTTGTAATAAAGCACGTTCTCTCGCAGCCCCTGTGCCAAACTCTGCGAGTTGCACTCCCGCTCGACCACTGCCGAGCGCACCCAAAGCTGCTTGTTGATCTCTGATCTGTTGTTCTTGTATTTGTTTATTACGGTCAAATTCTGCTAATGTTGCATCAATAACTTGTGTTTGAAAAGGAGACATAAATTGTTGCACTTGGGTCGTGGTTGGTGCTCCAAGTTGTACTCCACCTAGTGTTGTTGCTGCATCTGTTGCTGCTGTCTGTGCTTGAGTTAAAAACGGTTGAAATGCTGCAAGCCCTGTTGTTCCTGCTTGTGATTCTGCTATTGTTTGTGCTCTTTGTTGTAATGCATCTTGCGCTGCAACTTGTGGCGCAAGTCCAGCTAAACTTTGTTGTCTTATTTCAAACGCTCTAGCTGCATCTTGTCTGGCTTTAAAAGCATCTGCATCTTCACCTGGTCTTTGAGATATACCAGCTAAACCTGTGGTTACTACGGGTACGCCTGTTTGTGCTACTACCTGTGTTGCTAGATCTTTACCTAGATCTTCAACAAATTGTGCGGGTAATGTTCTTGTAGTTGTAACAGCCATTATATAACTTCTCCTAGTCTTTGTGATGTTTGAAACATTTCTCTAGCGCCTTTTAATCCTTGCGATTCTTCAGATACGTCACCTCCGGATTCGAGGTTCTTCATCATGTTATACATAACTTCCGCCCCTTTGTCCACATCTCCATCGCCTGCATTTCTAACAGCATCAGCCGTAAATACAAACTCATTTTTTGATAATCTTGCAGGGACATCATCTGCCTTTTCCATACGTCCTATTGGCACAAAGCCACCTTCAGCTCTTAAATCCATTTCTTTACCACCCATGTCTAATAGTGGCATGGTTTTTTTAGCCACTGGTTCTTTTTCTATGTCTCCACCTTCAGCTGCAAATCTTCTAGGTGTATAAGAAAAAGGATCAGCTCTAATAGCCGCTATATCTATGCCTTCTCCTCTGTAAGTATCCTCATCTTCATCTTCATCCTCTGGTTTTGGTGTCATTAAACCTGCTAACGCTGATGCTGCAAATATACCTGACATTGGTCCAAGTTTAGATAATGGTCCTACTCTTTCAAATAAATTTGGCCCCACTTGAGTTTTCATAAGACCTAAACTTCGTAAAGCAGAAGCTGGGCCGTAAGTGCCAAATAGACCTTTTGCTGCACCACCAAAACTAGCTCTACCAAGTAAACCACCAAAACTAGTTCCGGGTATACCAAAACCAACAGCGCCTAATATTGCAGCTTTACCTACTGGTGACTTTGCAATTTTTTTAACTGTTCTTGTAACTTTCTTAACAAGTTTACCTAAACCATACATCTGTCTTGCAGATTCAAAATCATATTCACCGCCAACAACATTACCACCTTTCGCGTAACTTGCTGCTGGTATTCCTATTGAAGGTCCCAATCCACTTTCTAGACGACTCATAGGATTTAAAGGTCTACCCATAAAAGTTCCCAATTGATTAGTTGACATTGGTTCAACCTGAGCTAATGGTTGTTGCATGCCACCGTCACCTGAACCTAAACTAGATTCAGCTGACTCTAATCTTTGATTAATATCTTGTAACATTTGTTCTGCAGAAGATACATTACCACTTAACTGATTTAGTCTAGGCATGATACCACCTTCTTGTGCACCTATTCTACCACCTTCATTAAATAATCTGTATGCTTGTCTATTTTCAAATGGATTACCACCAACACTTGCGTAATAGTCTTCTTCTTCGACGGGTGCTGATGCTTGTGTTATAGGTATAAAAGGCTGTGCTCCTCCATCTCCTTCTTGTCTAAATTCATCTGGATATGAAGCTTTGTATTGATTAGGTGCAAATTCTTTCATTAATTCTTTTGTTGATGTTTTTGAAGGATCAATACTTTGTAACAAACCTATTTCTTTAGATAAAGACTGTAATTTTTCTTTCGTAACAGGTCCACCCATTTTTGGGCCTACTATGTTCGCTAAAGTTCCAAATGTACTAAACCCTTTTACTGGAGTAAAAAAATCTATTTGTCTTTTATCAGCTAAAACATCATCTATTGTTTTATCGCTATATAAATCAGTCATTCCTGTAATACTTGGAGCTTGATCAATTAAATCGTCAAATGTTTCAAGTGGATCATCATACGCTGGATTAATATTAAGTAACTCTAAACCAGCCGCTATTTTATTTTTTCTTTGGTTTATATATCTATCAATCGCTTTTTGTTTAGTTCCTATATTATAAAGATTCATTTTTTCTACAAAAGTTAAATCCTTTTGTTTGGCGTATCTGTCTCTAACACCTTTTGCTATTTGATTTGCTTCTTGTAAAGTTTTTAAATCATCTGTGCCTTTTATTCCAGCACCTGCGGATATAGCTCCTGCACGAAAACCTCTTGCCTGAGCGTCTGTCATACCTGCAACTCTTTCTCCTCTTTCTGCAGCACTTACATCCGCTCCAGAAAAACCTCCAACAGGACCGTCTTTATCACCTGCACTATCTAACGACATAATGCCTTCTGGACCTTCGTTAGGTCCATCTTTCAAAGATCCATGTATATCTTCTTTTAATAGTAATTTTTTTTCAGCGTCTGTAATATAAGCTAACTCTGTTGCCGGTTTGTTAGGACCAGACTTCCATTTTATAGGTACATTAGAAACAGTTTCCTGTTCACCAAGATAGTTTTTTACACCACCTTGCATAGCAACGTTACCGTCTTTTAACATCTGTCTAACTTGTTGTGCTCTTGTTATGGCCATTTGTCTATCTTATTTTGTTTTAGAAAAAATATCAAGTTTTGGCATTAAAACTGTAACATCTTTTCTTATATCAGTTTCTGGAATATTCTTAGATTTCCACTCTTCATCACTCATATATTGCTCTCCAGTTTTAATATTTGTTATTTTCTCTATTATTTTATCTGGATATATTGTTGGTATATCTTTCATTACGTAACCTCCCTTGGTTGAATTTCTAATATAGAAGCTATTACAAATAACTCATTTGCTTGAGCTGCCTGTACTTTTAATGACTCACCCTCTTCTATTATTAATGGATTTGTTAATAGTTCTAATGTTTCTTTAGATCCTACAGCTTTATCTTTGTATATGTTAAATATGGCTCCGCTAGCGTTTACTAAAGTTACAGTTAATGTAGTACCCGACCCAGCATCTTCCGTTGCTAATAATGATTTAACAATAGATGTTTTAGCTGTTGGCACAGTATACAAAGTTGTTAGGTCTGTTGTAGTTAAATCTACTTTTTTATTTATAAAACTATTTGCCATTAATTTAAAAAGAAGTTTTGAGCTTCTACCTCCTCTTTTAGTTCTTGTTGATATGTTGTATTTAATTTTACAATAACACCATCTAAGTCTCTAGTCTGTGCTTCGGCTACAGTATAGTCATATTCTACACTAGGTCTTGTTAATACTTGCACTATTTTTGCCATTATCTTCTTCCATCCGGTTGTATGTCTAACCTAAAAGTTCCAAGTTTCCAACTTTGACTTACAGCTGTGTTTTCTATTTTAAGAGCTATCGCTCTGGCTCTTGCCCTAGTATCAACTTTTAGTGTGCTTGATGTTATATCAAATGGTCCTAAAGATGAACTTGCTTGTGAGTCATTTGGAAAATTTCTTAATTGTAATGTAACTCTTGTAGTCCCTGTTTGTGTTATAAAATCAGGAATAAATCTTCTTATCTTCATTAAAAATTCACCATCTCCTCTTATATCAGCCACGCCTGTTGACTGACCTGTGATTCCTCTTCTTTGACTTATGTCAAAATCTCCTGATGATATATTAGATAGTATAGCAGTTATCGTTCCATTTCTATTTTGGTCTGTTCCAACTTCGTGTTCATAGTAAGCTGTTCTACCCTCAGTATTTCCAATAACATCAAAAGATGCATCATTACCAGCATCATAATCTAATGCATGTGGTTGACCAAATACTGCAGAATCTTTCCACATAGTTCTATCTAAAGTGCCAACTGTCCATACTGGTCTTTGTGGAGATGAATCAAAATAATTATATGTAACACATTTATTAACTACATCTGATGTAGACGACGGGTAAAACCAAATTACTTCACCAAATAAGTTATTTAGTCCTGCGGACACCATTTGGTTACCAGATAATAAATTTATATCATCATAAACAAAATCTTCAACTAAACATGGTAAAGATTCTAGTCTACCAGCAAATCTAAAAAAACCATTTTCTGACATCCAATAAGCTGCACCATCAACTTCCACACATGCGTTCTGTCCAACTAATCCACAGTTAGTTCCTACCTGTGAGAAAGCAAACGTAAACGGCGAGCCAACAAAACGTTGTGTAAATAATGCAGTATCTGTCCAAACATAAATAGCATCTCTACCTCTAATGGCTCCCATGATCCGTGATCCATCGGCCAGTCTTTGTGTACCAGCTGTATTAGTTGCTGTTGGTGTGTATGTATTAATATCTTCTTGGTCCGAGAATCTAATAAACATATCGTCTTGTGTCGTAACATCTCCAATAGTAGTTTCTGTTCCAAAAAATACTAAGTGACGATCTGGAGTAGACACAACCATGTGTCTTGATGCTGTTGGTGCACCTGTAATAATTGCAGCTCTTGTCGTAGTTGCATTACCTAAACTAGAGTCCCAAGAAAAAACAGCACTATCATGTATTAAACAAATAGCTTTATCACCAAAGTTATCTATAGACCACATACCAGGGTCTAATGCTAAACCTTCCGCTGTTTGTTGGTTCCAAGCTCCAAAGTCACTTGTGTTTGTTACAGTTGCTCCAGTTGAGTGTGAGGCCCTTGTCGTCCCTCTTACTGCTCTTGTAATACCTGTTAAATCATTACCTGAAACTCCTGTATATGATATTTCTTCAGTTCCTACTTTTATAAAATTTGTTCCGGTGTCTGGAAAACCAACTGTGCTTGTTAACGTTATTGAAGTCCCTGAGCTTCCAGTTCCAAATGCATCATTACCTAAAGCTCCATTTAATGTTGTGGTAATCGCATTTGATGCTTGTCCACCCCATGATCCAAGACCCCAGCCATATCCTTTTTCTTGAACCGGTGTGCCAACAGGATAATAGTGTTGCACTCTAATACCTCCAGACGTCGTAGCACCAGACCCAGACTCATTAGAAGGCATGGTTATTGTTAATGTTGCTGATGTTGGAGTAGAAGCTACCATAAATTTTTTATCATCAAAATCAGAGGATCCAAAATTAGATCCAGTTATCGTAGAAAAATTATCTAATAAAATAATATCTCCTGTAGATATACCGTGTGAAGTGCTAAAAGTTATTGTAACTTCTGGTTGTCCATTGGTTGTGCTAAATGCACTTGTAAGAGTTGTTGTAGTTTTGATAGGGTGTATGTCATAAAATACACCACCTGAAAACGCATATAAAATACGATTAGTCCCTATTATAGCGTATCTTCTTGATTGACTGTTTATAAAATGATGAAGTCCTCTACCAGCACCAGTTAGCTCATTTTCATTCACGTTTCCTAGCTGATTCCAACCGCCTATTTTTTCAGGTATACCGTATCTAAATCTAACATTATCACAGTCTATCCACTGCCCTTCGGCCCCTGTGGCTGTAATTTGTTTATTTATACCTGGTTGAAATCCTATTTTTTGCAACATGCATCATTCCTTAACATACTTTTTATGGTTTAGGTAGACGGCAGTTTACTTGACTTTTAAACGTTTATCAATATATAATGATCAAAGATGAAAGACGTAAAAGACGATATTATTAAAGATTTAGAGTTAAAATTAGACATGGCTGAACAAGTAAAAGAGTCAGAAGTTCAGTTTAACACTGATCTTAAAGATCGAATAGAGAAGCTAGAATTACATATTGAAACCTTGTTAAAGGTTAATGAATTCTTTAGACAAAAAGTATTAAAGTATAAAGCTATTGTTTCTAAGCTAACGAAATAAAATTATAATATCCTGTAATTAAGTATCTATTTTTATTTTGAGGACAAGGTTGACCTCTGTGAGTATGAGTAAAATAAGGTGGGAATAAAACAGCTTTGCCAGCCTCCGATTGTATTGTTTCCCCACTATAAAATTCTGTGCCACAGTTATGATCACTTAAATAAAGTTGAAATACCATAACTCTTGTAGCATAATCACCACAATGCTCTGAATGCCATTTATTAAAGTAGTCCCCAGATTTAAATTTTTTAAACCGTAAAGAAGTCATTGCCCATTTATCTTTTGTTAGATTTAATTCTGGATAATAAGAACAATATTTTTGCACCATACCCAAAGCCTCAGTAACAATTAATCTTTGAATTTTT
>Ga0209348_1000504_pt1 | contig 20416 bp, 16 predicted proteins | sample ETNvirenome_2_30_FD_184065 | JGI IMG/M metagenome (GOLD analysis project Ga0209348, IMG submission 184065) | Marine viral communities from the Pacific Ocean - ETNP_2_30 (SPAdes) (version 2) | ecosystem: Environmental > Aquatic > Marine > Oceanic | place: Pacific Ocean | collected 2013-06-22
AATTAGTAAATAAATCTCAAAGAAACTATGATTTTGTTGATGAAGATGATGCTAAAATAATCATTAAAGCCTCCGATAAGAAACTATTTGTTGGAATAGTAGGTGATGATGAGGTTGATGAAATATCAATGGCGAGATTATCATTAAAAGAAGCCACAAAGAGATTTAACTCGTTAAAATTAGGTGATGTAGAGTTTGAACTGAATCTTGGTCCATCAAGGGAAATTAGAAAGGGCGGAAAGTCTAATTGGGCTAAAGCAAACATTACTGTAAAGTTTTCAAATCCCGATTCTATTGAGGAAGTTTATGATTCATTATCCGATATTGCATTTGCTATGTTAGATTTGGAAACTGATAGACTTCTTAATGACCAACAGGCTTAAATAGTATGGTGTATAATTTGAAAATATGAACTTAAACACATTCCGTAAAGAAACTGCGTTATGTGAAATCAAAGAAGGTTTAATTGAAAATGAAGAAGCAATAACACAATTTCAAGCAAAAATAGTAAATAAAAAATATTTGTTAAGGTGGAGATTTAGAGTTTGTAAATATTGTAATGAGAGTTTTGATATAAAGGAACATGGTTTTGGATATAATTGTGGTAGGTGTTGAAAATGAAAAGTATAGGAAAGGTAAAACTTGGTTTGAATGATAGTTTTGAAGTTTTAATTGAAAGCGATATAGTGATGAATGGTAAAGAAGATTACGATGATTTGTATTTTGTAATGTTTAATGTTATGAATAATCCACTAAGGCTTTCAATTATTACTGTTGGTAATTTGATTGAATTGGCTAAGGAGAATACAGGATTAGATGAAATAAAACTAATGGATATGGCTAAAAACGACCCCGAAAATTATGTAATGATGGCTCTTGGTGATGGTTCAAAGGTTATTGATAAAGGAACGGAAAAAATAAAAATTAATCTTGATTCTCAAGATAATGCCAATAAGTCAAGAATTATTATTTCCTCTATGATGGAAAAAGGATATTTCTTACAAAAATCTAATTATAATGTCGGTGGTGAAATAATCCAAAGAGAGCAAAAGGTTGAAACCGAAAATATGATGCCTCAATTGAATATTATGCTTGAAATTATTAAGAGATGGAATAATTTAGATGTTGAAGAACTCGCTAAATATCTTGGTTAAGATTACCTTAATATAGGTCATAAGGAGATGTATTACCATGACGCACAAGAAGTTAAGCCAAGAAAGTAAGAATGATATTTTGACAGTTTATGCTGAACTATATGCACAACCTACAACAATTACACCACAAGGAGTTGAAATAGCCGAGCATTTGACAAATTATCTTGATGAAGGTAATGAGGAAGAATGAAGATAAACTTTGATTCCTTTAGTTTTACCTACTAAAACATAATTAGGATTCATGTTAAGGTATGTTCCGACTTGCCTTCGGGTAGGAACTCCTCTTTTGAAATCATCATATAAGTTGTATATTATTTGTTGTGAACCTATTGGAGTTTTCATATCAACCATATATTCATCTATTGTTTTGGCATGGGTTTGAATCAGTCCGAATACTTTACTCATAATATATCCTATAATGGTATGATTAATAAAGGTATCTCATGTTTGCATAATTAGACCGAAGCGAGAGGTGGAGATTTTGAATATTATTGAATTATATCCCAATACTGAACCAAGATATGATATTGATAAGTGGTTTGATACTCAACCTTTTACTAAGCCAAGAATAGAGCAAGAGCAAGTAATCCCTTTGATATTAGAGCAAATCTCAAAAGGAACTAAAAATATTATTGTTGAATCTCCAACAGGTTCGGGTAAATCGGCTATATCTTATTACATTCCCAAAATCTCAAGTCTTGAAACTTATGTCCTAACTCATCTTAAAGGACTCCAAGACCAATATGCAAAGGAACTCCCCGAAATGAAAGTAGTAAAGGGAAGGTCAAATTATAAGTGTAATTTATCAATTCCTACTAACTGTGATGATGAAGAAATACTGAATGAGGCAATTGAGTATTATTTGGCTAATAAGGGTGATGTTTCGGATAATTGTAATGCTGATATAGCCCCTTGCGTTAGAGTTAAAAATTTCAATTGCCCTTTCAAATTTTCAATTGAAAAATTGAATGAAAATAAAAGCAATTATTCGGATAATTTAGACGATTTTTGCGGCTATTATTCGGATTTAGCACAAGCAACTAATTCTAATTATTTCCTAACAAATATGAATTATTTAGCCTCAACATTTTCTATTGGAAATTTATTACCAAGAGATTTACTAATTGTAGATGAGGCGCATAATTTAGAATCGGCTTTGATGAGTCATTATTCATTAGATTTCAAATTAAATGACTTTGAAGATTATTTCGGAGTTCCAAGTAGAGTTGATTGTAAAAAGAACCCTAATTTAGTTGAAAAGAGGAAATCTTTATTAAGTAATTGGAAACCTAATGGAGAGGGCTTAGGATTCCCTAATATACCGTCTATTACTACTAAAACCGATAAAAGAGTTTGGGAAATGTCCTCAAAAGTTTTCCAATCATATTTCCGATACCTTTCAAAAGTTCTAAGTTTTCGGATAGCGAATGAAAAAATATCCGAAAATAACATACAAGATGCAACCTTACTCCTTAAAAAAATTAATATACTAATAGAGAACTTAGGAGATTGGCATAATTGGGTTTGGTCTAAGAATGATGAATTGAACCCTACATCAATCAAATTCAAACCTTTATCTATTAGTAATTATGCTGAAAATCTAATTCATTCAGCAGGTAATCAAAGGATTTACATAAGTGCTACTATCGGTGATATTGATGTTTTTTGTAGCGAATTGGGATTGGATAAAGAAGATACAACATTTATCCGAATAAATTATTCCTCATTCCCATTAGAGAACCGACCTATTTATACTCACATAATAGGTGGTAATCTATCATATAGTGCTAAATCGGATATGGATTACTATAAAACTGCTAAAGCAATTAAAAAGATAGCATGGAAGTATAAAGGCAAAAAAGGTTTAATTCTACCTTATACTAAAGCCAATCAAGAAAGCATAATTGATGCTCTTAATCTACATTATCCTATCTTAGCAAGAAGGCTTAGGACTCATTCTAATGAGCCTAAACAAAGGGAGGAGGATTTTAACACATTCAATAATCTAAGTTCCGATGATATTATGATTTCAACATACGCCAATCAAGGATATGACGGTAAAGATGTGGATTTTTGCATAATCGTGAAAGTGCCGTTTGCTTCACTTGGAGATATACAAATTAAGAAAAGAAGTGAAAAGAACCCTAAATGGTATAAAGCCCAAACTGCTAATTTGCTTACTCAAATGTGCGGTAGAGTAGTTAGGAGTAAGAATGATGTTGGAGATACATACATAATAGACCCTCAATTTCTTTCGTTTTTTGATTCAAACTTTAGAGGAACTTCGCTATCAGCCGAAATGCCTAAATATGTGGTAGAGAGTATTAACAATTATCGGGGTGTAAAAGAATGAAAATTGGTATTTGTGGTAAGATGGCTTCGGGAAAAACAACCTTAGCGGAGGCTTTGTGTAATGGTCTTAAATTCAATAAATTTAGTTTAGCGGAAGCGGTGAAAGACTTTGCTAACTTTTTGTTTGATATACCGGAAGGATATAAAGACAGGAAAGCCTATCAAAAAGTAGGTGATGGAGGGCGAAAGAAACTTTACAATGATATTTGGATTGATGTGTTGAAAGGAAAAGTTAGAGAATCCGATTGTGAGTTTGTTGTAGTTGATGATATTAGATACCTAAATGAGATTAAGAAACTAAAGGAAGATGGTTGGGTCTTAGTTAAGATAGATATTGATGATTCATTACAGATTGAAAGATTGAAGCAAACTTATCCCGAAAATTGGGAAGTTCACGCTGAATCAAGAACTCACCCTTCGGAGGCTGAAATAGACCAAATGGAAGATTCCGATTTTGACTTAATTATTAAGGCTGAAAATAATTCTAATCCTGTGGAACATTTAGTATCTTTTGTTGTTAATGATTAATTTCCTATAAATTTTCAACCTCTAAATCTCCACCAACTTCAAAACCTTCAAAAAATGCCAACCAAAATTCCGGTGTGTAGCCTCCAAATCTTATTGTATTATTTATTTTGGTAATTTCATCATCATCTAAATCCATTTTTTCTTTATTGTTTCCAAACCATTCTTTTATTCCATTTTTAATACTCGCATCATCTATGGTATTATCAAAGTTGCCTTGAGAGTCCATAAATTCATTCATTTGTAGGTATTCACCTAAAGAAGCAAATTTTTCAGTCCAAAAATCAAGAGGCGTTCCTTCAATTGCTGAAGGTCTTAAATCATAATTACTTAACCATTCCGCCCAAGATAACGGTGAATTTCGGATAAGTCGCATCTCCTCCTCTAATTCATCATCATCTATACCTAATTTTCTTTGAGATAATATAAGCCAATCTATCATAGCATTTGCTAATTTTTCATTATTATAAGTTGTTAAAGTTCCTTCATCATCAGTTAATTCATTTTGATGTAAATATTGATTAAAAGATAAATTAAAAGGTCTTTCTAAAAAACTTTCATCAAAAAAAGACTCATCATTAACAAATTCTTCTTCTACTGTTTCTTCTTCTACTGCTTCTTCAGTTTCGCCTTCCTTTCTTTTCATCATATCAAAGTGAAGTTGGGAGATTTCCAAAGGCGATAATCCTTCGGTGGAGTTGGATTCTCCAATACCGTAAAGAAGTGGATTGAGTGAACTCGTTAGACGGCAAATATTTCCATCGGGATTTTCTTCACTAATGAAATAAGGGCTTGAGATTAGACCTTCTTTGATACTAAATATTAGGGGTGCGGGATATATACCTTTATAATTTATATTATTTCTATATTCCATCATAGCACCACTAATTCTTGTATATACATCTTCTTGTGATAATTCTTCATTTCTTTGATTTCTTACCATTCCAAGTAAATTACTCAAGCCACTACCGCTAAATAGAGTTCCCATATTTCTAATTGAATTAGGAAATATCAAACAATTATCCATTTCTACTCCCTTTTTAGCCATACTAACCAAAAAGTTTAAAGGTATGAACTTATATGCCTTTGGATTAAAGAGTAAATCCCCTCTCGGTATATTTGCATCAACACCGCCATAAATTATTCTACCTTCATCATCTCCGCTATTTTTTAATATAGTAGAATTAAAAATAGGGCGACCTTCTAATCTAATAAATTCTCTTAATTCAGCCATATCATTAATCAATTCTTCTTCGCCTTTCCAATCCCAATCAAACTGCGATTCTTGAAGTTCAAAAATACAATTTTCAAATTTGGTGTTTTCCATCTTACCAAATAAGTAATCGCTTCCGATTGCCTGTAAATCACCTCTAATAGATAATTCCGGCATTATTTCCAATGGGTGTGTTCCTCTTGTATTATCCGGTCTAAGTAGATTTTTAATGCCTGTTGGCATATCTACTTTATTCAAAAGAGGTAGATATTCCGGTGAAAGTTCTCTATACCTTCTTGTTCGGAATCTTTTTCTAAATAAGCCTATATTGTTATTGCTGAAATAAGTTCTCTTAAAAGTAGTATCTTTAGTTGTTATTCTAAGATTATTGTGCATGATATTTCCATCGGCTACCTTAATATCATCAAATAGTATATCTAAATCACTTCCAACTATATTTAATAGTTTTATCGTATCATTGGGTTGAGTTCCAATTTCATTATTTTTTTCTTGGAATACTACATCAGTTGTATATCCGTTATCTAAAAATAAAGAAGCCAATGCTATATCATTACTTATTACGCTATCGTTATAATTATTATCAATTTTATTAAGCAAGTAATAAAAGTAAGACATTCTCATATCAAGAGGTAAATCAGCAAGCGGTTCTTGTTTAATCAAGTTAGCGGAGGAACATTTTTCAATTAATATAGGGCTACTATAATACCGAAGTGAAAGAAATGAAGGTCTAATAAATGACATATTATTTATCATACACCGCTTCAAGGTTAATCCATTACGGTTAAACTCTTGACCAAATTGACTCTCATAAAATGTATTATTAGTTAATATTGAAGATTGGATAGTAGTTCTATCTAATTTAGTGTTATTAAATGTGCAATTATCCATGATTATATGAGCCATAGAAGTATCTTTTAGAATGCTACTGTTAAATGACGAGTTTTTGAAGTGCATATATGAATTTTTCCATTGATTATTGCTATCGGAAAATTTAGCATACCCTATCGGATTTCCTTCATCATCAAAATCAGCCGTAAATGGATTTATGACTTCCCTCATACCCATTAAACTTTTATTTGGGAAGCCACTACCAATATAGGCTTCTTTGAAGTTGGCTTTATTAAACCTGCAATCCCAAAAGTTAGAGTATTGATTTCTTGTAATTCTATTTACTCCGAAACTCACATCATAGGCAGTAGAACTTGCTCTCCTATCATTGATTTGAGCCGACCAAAACCTAACCTTTGAGAAATCACATTGGTAAAATGAGTTCTTACCTATTATTGATGCTCTCAAATTGGCTGAAGTAAAATCACAATCCGTAATGTGATTTTGAGTTATTTGACCTCCTACATTATTGTATTTTTTGAAATTGGAATTATTAATAAAGTTAGCACTTAGGAGGTTAGGATTATCACTATCACCTTTTACATTTTCAACATCTAATCCTTGTATTTGGCTATTACTTATTGTTAATCGTGTTTCTTTATTCGCAGTAGTCTTAGGATTTATTTTAAGATTTTTTATCCATGAGTAGTTTATAGTATTTCTTTTTACTCCAAGATTTAGATTTACTACATCTTCTACGCATGAATAATAAAGCGAAGGATAGAAATTATCTATTGTAGCATTTCTCAAAAAAGTAAAATATGAATAATTACTACTTACTAATCTTCGTTTTAGTAATTCTTGCATATTAGAATACTTGGTAGCGTTTGCACCCCAAGAAAACTGTCTTGTATTTCTCCCTCGCCCTCCCGGTAGTTTCAATCCATCAATATGATTAAGTGCGGCAGGGGGTGTATAATAGAACTCATAAGGTGTGGACTCTACAAAGTCAAAAGGTTGCTCTATTGTATTAAGTCTAAAATTCTTCATTTGTTGTTGGCTTTTATCATTTTTAATCCATTCAGTCATATTTGTAGATTCGTTAAGAATCTTTTGATTATTTTCACGGATTTTTTTTATCCTATCCAAATATTCAGCCAAAGTTTCATCGGGTAGTCGTTCTAATTCATCAGCCATAATTTCACCTACCTATGAAATCCTTGACATTCAGCACCAAACCCTTCTACTACTTCTACTGCATTCATATTTAATATATTAGATTTTTTCATTATATTCTTAACGACATAATAACCTATAAATCCTATTAGCCCTACACCTAATAAGGTTGAGGAATCAGTTAAAGATTCAGCGTTAAATGCTTTAGAGCCTTTCATCGGTCCTTCAATATCTACGATACCCATGAATCCATATTTGCCAAGTGCTTCTTGAAAGGCAAACCAATCAATACCCATTTGGTTCTTTAAAGTTGTTGAACCATCTTCAAGTTTAACACTTTGATTTTGACCATTTTCAGCCGTAATTTTTTCACCATCTACATGAGGGTTAGAATCCTTCATAGCCCTAAGTATTGTTTCCCTATTTGGGAATATGAGTATTCTACATCTATTATGTATTACTGATTTGTTTGTAGTGGTATCAGTTTGTTTGTGAGGATAAACAAGGAATTGAACAATATATTCATTATTATCTCTACTCTTAACAAATTCTCTACAAATATCAGTAGAGGAGAAATATTGCCTACCTGTATATATCTTTCCGTCTTTTAGTGGGTGTCCGTGAATAGTCCACTTTCGCTGAAGTTCAGTATATCCATTCTTCTTTTTATCTTCAGCCGCTTTCTTTTCGGGCGATACTTCAATCCTACTCAAACCCCCATAGGAAGGCTCTCCAAGTTGATACACTCCATCAACATCATAAACATAACTCATCCATTCTCTATGCTCATTAGTATCATCGGAATACCTTTTCATATCCATTATGGCTTGTTCGGAAAACTTGTTCCATTCTTTAAGCCATGCTTGAGTCATATCTAATCTTATATTATTTTGATATTTAAGAGTATTGATTAAAATGGTGAAGGGGGAGGAGTTGAGGGGGGAGATGCCTCCAACCCACCTTCAATCTAATTATTTTTTCTTTGCCTGTTAAATCTTTCTATTTTGTTAAAGCAAACCTTAATATACTTCACCTCACAAAGTCTTAATCATCCCGCAACAAAAAGGGTGTTAAGAAATGGAGATGAAAAATATGAGCGAAGTTAATAATACAGAAATTGAAGCGTTTTTGGCAGAAGTAGAACAAGAGCAACAAGCAAACATGGGTGGCAACAGAAATTATGTTAGCCGAGATACCCTAAAGTTGCCTATTAGTGAGGAAACAGGATATAGTGAAATGGTAAAGTCAAGTATCATTGAAGGATATACTGAAGGAATTGAGGGGCAATATGGAGTATCAACCGCAGTTAGACTTGTTGAGCCAACTGAAGGTAGAAGGCAGACACTATGGCTGACAGGATATGAGCAAGAACATCTAAAGAATTTTATCCAAAATTCTCTTGATGATGGTGCTTCATACCCATTTGAAGTTCAGTTCGTGCGACACAAGGTAGAAGGTAGAAATGGTAGAAAGTATAACCGATTTTCCGCTAAGTTGCTATCTTCCGGTGAAGATGTTGTAGTTCCGCCTGTTCCGGCTGACCAATTAGAACCTGCTGACGCTTGAGTTCAGTAAAGTTTATTAAAGTCTATTAATCTCCAATAATCTTAGGGTTATCGGAGGATTCAAGATACACCTAATGAAAAGAGTAAATATACCCCTATCGTATCGGTGTATTTAAATAGGTCTAAAGTTAGGTGGTAGTATGGATAAGAAAATTCCCGAAGAAATTAAGGATTTTGTTTTTCTAACGGCTACTAAGTTTAGAAACTATACTATTAGTATGAAAGAAGTCCATGATAGGAATATTTTTGGTAATAATCAAAAAGGTTCGGGCTTTTGCATTAAATATTCAGTAAAAGGTATAACCAACAAGAAAGCAGGTAAAGATAAAGCACTTGTTGAATTTACAGTTTCCGATGGAGAATATTCAGTTTCTTGTATTGCTCACAATGCCGATGAAAAATTCTTACCTAATGGATTAAGTGATGATGAGTTATCGGATTTGCTTGTCATTATATCTCAAAGTCAAAAAGAAGGTAAAAGAATTGAAATTAAAGGCAAATATATCAACAATGCGAGTAAAAGAGTATTCCTTGTGGAATCGGCTGAATTAGATGATGGATTCAAAGAATCTCAATTATCGGAAGATGATTTCAAAACATTTAAGTCTTTATGTGATAAATATAAAACTAATCCTCTTGAGTTAATGATGCGAGATGATACCCTTTGGGCTGAAATATACGCATTAGACTTTTTGAAGAAAGCGGTTTTACTTTATTGTTTATCACCTAACCATAAGCAAGATATGATTCATGTAGGTATAGTTTCAAGTCATGGTGAAGGAAAAGACCATTTGATTGAAAGAGTCATTCAACCTCTTGTTCCTTGTAGAAGGGCAGGTTCGGGCAAGATGGCTACAATACCGGGTTTATTCGGGGCTATGTCGGGTGATGATTTAAACTCCATAGAGATAGGTTTATTACCCAAAATGAACCATGAAAGAGTAGCGGTGTCGGAATTTCAAACTTGGAATGATGAAACCTTTGGTGAATTGATGAACATGATGGCTAACGGCAAGATTGAAATGCAAAAAGGGGCATTAGATGTTGAAAGAGAAACAACATTGAACCTTTTATTCTTAGGCAATCCACCGCACTATTACGATGAGGAAAACCATGAGAAAAGAGTCATGTTAGATGCCTTTGGTAAATACACCTTTCAAATTATTTCAAGGTTGTCATTGATATTTACTCAATTATCTCTATCCGAAGGTAATGCAACCAATATGATTAGGAATGCAATTATCTCGGCTATGGATGGCGACTTCCAAGAATCGGAAATTGCTGAAGAAATAGAAAAGTGGAGAAAGTTTTTCCGAGAGTATCTTAGATATGTTAGTTCTATGAATCCTAAGTTGAGGCATTACATGGGTGCTATTAATGGAACATACGATGATATGGAAAAGAAACCTCAATTTAGAGATGCTTTTTGTATTAGAACTGCAACCGATAATAGAAAGTATCAAGAGTTTGCTAATCTTGTTAGAGGGTTTGCTCGGCTTATGGGTGATGAATCCATAGGTAATGAGCATTTATTCTTAGCGGCTGAAATATTTGAGTTATCACTTCAAACTCTTACTGAAAAATTCCCTACTAAGGCTATTTCTCAAGGAATTGATGATAAAACGATTGAGGCTTATGAATTAATTAGAGATAAATGCCCTGTTGGAAATAATAAAAAGGAGATTCAAAAGGAAACCGGAGTTTCAAATGAGCAAATAGTTAATTTGACTAAGTTAAAGGCTATTACAAGATTTGATGATGGAACATATATGGTGAACCCCGATTGGAAGGAGGGATTAGACTTATGAGTAGTGAAACAACGGCTGAATTAAACACTTGGAGTTATCTAAGGACTTACTATTATCCCCGATTTGTTAATGAAATAACTAAATTAGATTGGGATTTAAGATATAAGGTTCTTGCTGAAATACATGGAAATTGGGAATCAAGACCTCCCGACCCTGTTCGTGCTATGATTGATTATGTTAATGAGCATGGCTATTTCAAGTTTTTCGTCTTAGGTGCTGATGTAAAGAAAGACGGTTATTTCAAATTGCATAAGTTAATAACCTCTAATCTTGGGCGAGTTGGAATCTTTGAGGAATAGGAAGCATAATATAGGTTAATGAGGATTTGGTATTATGCGAGAGGAAGTCAAGCAAAGAGCCTTAGACGCAATCAATAGAATGATGCGAGATGGTATAGGCGTTATGGAGGCTTCAAGACTTGCGAGAACAAGTAGAAGAACTGTAAAAAAGTTTATGAAACAGGAAGGAATTAGAACCTTGAGAAAGAAAGGAAAACTCAAGATTGTTCCAAGTATGAAGCAAAGAATTAATGCTTTTATACTTCACATGAATAGAGGTTATTCGGCTACGGCTTCAGCAAAGGCAGTAGGAACAACCGTAAGAACTATGGCTCGGAAAACAGTTAATGGAATACCCATTATAGTTAAGGTAGATAGAAGGTGGGAATTAAATGTGTTGCCTATCTTTAGGCATAGTATTGTTGTTTATGGAAGAATAACAGGACTTGGAGATAATGTTCAAGGTTCGGGTGTTTTACCAAAAGAGCGAATCTTACCTTCAACTGTTCAATCACAAGAAGAAGCAAGCGTAGATGATGGCGATATTAAATCTCCCGATGCTGATACCGCTATTTGGTTTCAAGTAGATTTCAATAATTTATTATCAACCCTGCCAAGAAATGAAGTTGGTAGATATTATACTCCTTTGATTATGCAAGCCCTCAAGAATCAACTTGAAACTGCGGATATTGTTGATACAAACTTAGTAGAAAAGTTTAAGAACAATGACGATGTTTTATCTCATTCATCGGCAACAGGAAGGCTTACTGATGATGAAATAACAAGATTAGAACAAATCCTTAACCGATACGATGTTAGCCTAATGACCCCTGCTAATTATGGAGTTGATGATAATTTTATTCCCGATGAAGTAGAGTTTATCGGAATTGATGCTCTTGGTGAAGAAACCTCATTAGGTGATTTCCAAATTTTCATGTTAAGAGATGATGAACCTGCTATTTATCCATCGGATTCAAGCGGTAATCCCGTTCCCGAAGTTATTGTATTAGACTACAATTTAGCCGATGAATTGGATTATTGAGATAGACAGGCTTAAATATCAAGAGCCTTAAACCTTAGTTATGGCATCTTTGGATATTAGAAGATTAGGCTTAGGGGCTATGGCTCTTATCGGTGCTTCCCTTGTTTTCAAAGGTGTAAAAGGAAAAGAAATCAGTAAAAAAGAGGAAGATAATCTTGCTCTTGAAATTGGAATTGATAGTGTTATGGGTGCTGAAGATGAACCTTTGTTTCCCGGTTTGAATTGTAGCCATTGTGGGAGTGATGAAGATACATACTATGGCGAGCCTGAAACTCATACTCCCGATGGAATCGTTTTGAATCCAAATCATGTGGAGGCAAAGTTGCATATTTGGTGTGATAGTTGCGGAGAGGCATCCCCCATTGAGGATTATGATGCGGAATCCTTTGAAGCGGAGGCTTAGTTATGGAAAGAAAATATAAATTCGGAGTTTCAGTTAGGAATTACAAAACCGTATCAGTAGTTTTTTATTATGGAGAGCCTTTCAAAAGATTTAAAGGAAGCCGACATGAGCAAAAAGCGGATTCTTATGCTAAATATATGGAAGATAAACTAAAATTAAACCGAAGATATTTTAGAATGGGGGCTGAAGATAGCATTGATAGACCTAAATGGGGTCGTAGATTGATGAGAAAGGCTAAGGTTGAAGATGATGGAGAAATATATCATGTTGTTGATAACGGGTATATAGCCATCTTAGCAAACAAAAATTACAAGAATGATAACCTAAATAGATTGTTAAAGTCAATTAAATATACTGAAGATGATGTTTATGCAACACTTAAAAAAAGGGATATTTCATTTAAAGATTATGATTTTTATGAATTTAAACATTTCGGAAGTTCTACTCCGGCAGTAAAAATTAATCAAACAAGATATAATGCTAAGTATTTACAAGATATGTTAAGAAAGTTAAGGGCAAATACTGAAATTAGATTTAGTTCTCAACCCAATAATGTTTTAATGATGGAATTTAATTACGGAGGTGAAGATTATCTCATGTTTTTAGCCCCTATGGTTGATACGGATGATAAAGGTAATAGAAAAGTAGTTGAGGATTCAGTAGATGATTTACTTATTAGAAAGCCTAAAATGGAACAAGACCCCGATTTTGACCCCGAAAAGGCTGATAGAAACAAAGATGGTAAATTATCCGATTGGGAAATCGCAGTAGGTAATGCCGTTGCTAAAGGAATCCGAGAACACAAAGATAAGAAAGGGGCGGAAGATGAAAAAGAAGTAGGTAATTGTAGAGATTGCGAAGGAACAGGCGGTCTTTATGATTCTTATTTAGGGATTGACGATGAATGTGTTTCATGCGAAGGAACAGGAGTTATGGAGGCTGAAACTTTTGAAGAAAAAATAGATATTGACGACTTTAACAAAGTAGCCGATGCTATCCAAGCAGTAGGGCAACCTGCAACTGTATTATTTGAAACAAAGTTCGGAACGCCTCAAATTGTAGTTGTTATGGGTGATGATATTTATGATGATGAAAATGTTGAAATTGTCCTTGATATATTGGATGATTTGAAGATTCCTTTCAACTCATCTTCTGTATGTGGTGATACAACCACTTTAGAAAGAAAAGAATATGATAGATTGCGGAAGGTAAATGGGGGTCATAAAGATTTTTTGGCTGAATCTTTTGAAGCCGAGTGGAGAGGAAGATGGGATAAAGGCAATTCAAGAACTGCAAAAAGAGATAAGAATTTCACTTATTATATCCGAAAAGATGATACTAAAGGTAATTATTATTCTGTTTTTGTCAAACCCAATTTTAATTATAGATTTAGGGAAGATTGGAATAAAAGTAGTAAGAAAAATCTCAACAACCTTCCTTTTGACAGGCTCGGAAATTTAAAGATAGGAAGTATATCCAAGTTTGATATGAATATTGCAGGTGGAGTTAAAGGTTGGCTTATTAATCTACCATCAGTTAGTATGTCAAAAAAGAGAGTAAATAGCAAAAAATCCAAGAGAATAGTCATAATAACCTCTCCACCTAAAGAATATAATAAATTATATGATAGTAAAGATGATGCTCTTGAGGCGATATTAAGCCACTTTGATGATGAGGATTATTACATAGACTATGAAGATTATGATAGTTGGGGTGCTGAAACCTTTGAAGCAGACTACAATGTTCCAAGACCCGAAGTGATGCCTTCGTTTAATGGGTGGTATGCTAAACAAGGTAAGAAATGGCAACAAAAGGATATGAAAAGAAGGCTTGATGGGATATGGCGTGAGGGTGATAGAGATGAAGTTTCAATCAAGCATATTTATTACTCTTTGGGTGCTTTAGGTGCAGGTCGGGATTGGCACACACAAACAGATTATGGTTTTGAAATGAATAAAATTGACATGGTTCAAAAAATGTGGTGGGTGATTCAAGCAATAAGGGATGAAATCGGTCTTGAAGATTTCAAAGAATTGGTGTCCTCCTTGCCAAACTACGGTGAAGAATTTGAACAGTATGAATTTACATTACCTAATGGCACAGTCATAAAAGGTGACGGGTGGAAAAATTACAAATCCGAAACCTTTGAAAGTGAAACCGATTACGATGAAGATGAATATGGGAGGCATGAAACAATTAAACTAAGGTATAAACTTGTTGATGCGATTGAAAGTATGCCTAAAGATGATGCTTGGGATTTGATTATGGATTTAGACGGGGAATACGGAACAGGACTAACTGATGAGGAAGAAAAGGATTGGAATGATGCAATTGATAATCAAGATTTGAGCAAAGCAACCTACTTAATAATTGTTTATAGGAATTACATTAGTGGAAAAAAGGCAGAAAAACTAATTGAAATCATCAATAAACAAAACTTTGAGGCGGAATCCTTTGAAGCCGAAACGGTATTTACTCCTCAACAAGTAGAAGATAATAAAGAATGGAATGAAAGAAGCAAGAGAGGAGAATTTTGGGAAGATTTATGGTGGAAAAAAGAAGGTGATAGATATTCTAACCATGACGACCCTAATTTATATTGGAATCCTAATAGTCCTTTGGCTAATGAATTAACTGAACAAAAAGAAAGGTTCTTTAAGAATAGTATATTGCCTTCTAAAGAAAGACCTAAGCCTTTAGAAACTCAAGAAGAAATTAGAGCGTATAATAATTTACCTCCTAAAGAAAAAAATCAAATACAAACTCTTGGAATGTATTGGAGAAATGTAGATTATCTTAAAGAAGGTTATGGTATTTCGGAGGAATTAGCGGAAATATTAGAATCAAGTAAAATGTTTGGAATGTATATGAATCAAATGATTAATCCCCAAATGATTAAAAAATACAGAACAAAAATACTAAAGGCTCTTGATTCTTATAATCCGAAGAATCCAAAGGAAACTCACATTACCACTACTTTAAGTTCTCACATGAAAACAAGACCCATAAAAGGACCAAGACCTGCTTATGATGGTAGAAGTTCCAAACCGGAATTAGGGTATTATTATAGCGATTATTATGATTTACCTGTTCCATTTATGGGTTATGATTATGAGGATTTAAGTAGATTTGATACTGAAACCTTTGAAGCCGATAGTAAGCCATATTATGAAGTAATGGTTGATTCATCAAGGTTGGATAATCTTAATGCGGATTTTGATGGTTTGACTATGGAATTACAAAACTCGTTGGATGGTTATGTCTTTTCATTGGAATATGGTGAAGGTGGAGATGAACCACCTATGACTCCATCGGAGGCTAAAGAGGATTATATGAATCAAATTGGAATTACTACATGGTCTTATGAACCCGATTGGGATGAAGAAAAAGATGATTACACTTATGGAGAAGATAGACCCGAATGGCAAGGAACAATCAACTTTCCCGAAGGAAGAAGCGGTGAGGGTGGAGAGTTTTACGCAAGAGTTTTTGGCTTCAAAGATGGTGAAAGTGAAACTGAAGCCGAAGAAAAAATAATGAGTCATTTAATAGACAATGTTCATGTTTATGTTAGAGAAAGAGATGAAGAAGATGGAATGTATTATCCTGTGGATGGTTATTATGCTGAATCCTTTGAAGCCGAATCAATACCCTACGATTTCAATAAAATGCCCTCTATTTTCAAATCTTGGAGGCGGAATACTGCTTATTGTATCAATGATGGGAATGAGAATACCTTATGTGGAACAGGAGATAGATGGTCAAGTAGAGGGCATGGTTCAGCAGGGCTTCATAGAATAACTTGCCAAAAGTGCAAATCTAAATGGAATAAATTGACTGATGAGGATATTGAAAGAATTGAAGAAGCATGGGGGAGGAATGGATTTATAGATTCCTCTTGGTATAGTGCGGAATCTTTTGAAGTGGAGGAAGATGAAAAATTAATAGAAAGTTTTATGGAAGTGGCTATGATTGAATTAGAAGAAATGGGAGAAATTAGTTGGTCAAGTGGAGGTGTTTTATACACTTATAATTGGAAAAATTCAACATCGGAAACAAAAGATGAACTAATAGATGCTATCAATAATGGGGAAATAACTCCAAAAATGATGAAAGATTGCATAGTAAGTTATGGATATAGTGCTGAAACCTTTGAAGCCGAGATTAAACCTACCTCATATATGGTTAAATCCGATGCTCACAAACTTAAAGAAGCCTCAAAAAGAATCCATGAGCAAGTAGAATTAGGCGAAGAATATCCCGAATGGTGGAAAAGCAAACTATCGGTTGCTCGCAATAACACCGATAACCTTGCCGACTTTTTAGATTATGCAATAGTGGAAAATGTATTTGAATCCGAAGGCGACCATGACCATGAAGAAATTGATGAATTAATAGATAAGTTAAATACTGTTGTTGATTTTGCTATAACCTTTATTCACGATGGCGGTTATGGAGGTGAACCTAAAGGAGTCATTATTGATGATGAATTAGGGGTGAAAACTGAAATAGTGCATTATGTAGAAGGCTCAATCCAATTACATTTAGTTAGAGATATGGAAACAGATGAACTTCTAAGCGTTAGATTTTCCTTAACAGGCGACCCCGAAGAAACTCCAATTGTTTATCTTCCGTTGCCCGAAGAAATTACTTCAGTTCCCGAAGATGATAGAGTTTCCGCAAAAAATTGAGGTGTTAAGGTGAGTCCTAAACCAAAAGATAAAGAACTTTATGCCGATATAAAGAAAAAGGCAAAAAAGAAGTTTAAAGTTTATCCATCAATCTATGCAAATTCTTGGTTAGTTTCCGAATATAAGAAAGCCTATGCAAAGAAATACGGTGAAGGTAAAGAAGCCTATACAGGTAAAAAACCAACTGATTCGGGAATCCCTAAGTGGTTTGATGAGGAATGGGTTGATTTGTCAAGGTCAAATCCCGATAAAAATAAGTGGGTAGAATGTGGGCGACCTAAAGCCGACCAAAAAAAGTCGGATTGGAAAAAGGATTATCCTAAATGCTATCCTAAATCCAAAGCAAAGAAACTTTGGAAAGATGGAGGGCAAAAAGCCTTTGACGATGCAGTAAAAAGAAAAAGAAAAGCCGTCAATAATCCAAAATACAAAGGAGGAAAACCAACTTATGTTTCAACTAAGAAGAAAGCGGAGTCCGAAAAGGTTATAAGTGATGAGGACAAAAATAAAATTTTGAGAAAGGGAGTTCTCGCTGAAGCAGGTATTATTGGTGCATCATTGTTTGCCGTTGGTGCTTCTATGATGCAATTTGAACTCAAAGGAATAACGGATAAAAAGTGGTGGCCGTATGCAGGTCTATTCGTAGCAGGTGCTTCTTTACACTTGATTTATGAAGCATTAGGATTGAATAAAAAGTATTGTGAAACTGCTTTTGGCGTTGAAGATGAAGATGATGATGATGCTGAAGATGAGGATGATGATGATGAATCTTGGAGGGAAGATGTAGATTGGGATAAAAAAGATAAATCCCATATTGGTGATGAGGCGGAATGGGAGAGCGAAACCTTACCTGCAATTAGGAAATCATCAAGGGTAAATACTGCATATTGCATAGATAATGGCAAAGGAAGCCCATTATGTGCATCGGGATATGGAATTAAAAAGTTTGGTTTTGGTTCAGTAGGTGTATGGAACATAACCTGCAATAAGTGTTTAAGAATTTGGAAAAATATGGGTGAAGAAGAAAAATTAGCCCTTAAAAATTCATGGATTAAACACGGTCATAGGTATAATTTTGAAGCGGAAACTCCAACCAAAAAAAAGGAAGATTTGTATTTTGAAAATTATGATTTGTATAGTGATGCTAACCCCAAAGATACCGTGAGGGTAAAGTATAGTTCAGTTGATGAAATAAAAAAAACTTTAAATAAAAAGGATTTTAAAGAAAAGCCTCATGCAAGGCAATCTCAAATAATTAATTTAATACATCAAAGATTAAGGGTAGCCTTGAAATACGCTAAAAAATCCGAAACAAAAAAGAGGTTGAAAAAAGCCTTAGATTATATTACCCAAAAAAAAGAAGAAAGTAAAGAAAAAACCAAAAAGAATCAAAAATTAGAATCGGATAATGGCTATTATAGTAGTAGCGGTAGGCTCATTAGACCAAGAGAGCCGATAGGTTGGACTAATCAAGATGAGATAACTTGGCTAAGAAAAAAGGATAAATATGAGGATAAAGGTAATGAAATTAATTGGCGAACACCTAAACATGAAATAAATAAAGAAAAGAAAAACCGTATCTATCGCCAAGACCGATATTTTTGTGAAAGATATAATGACCTTCCCATTGAAGATAGACCTACTTATTCATCAAGATACCGAAGGAGAGGAAACCGATGTGGTAATTGTGGGTCAAAAAAATGTTTAGAGGGATTGGAAAATTATAAGAAAAATAACCTAACATTTACAATAGTGGGTGAACCCGAATACATAGGTGAAGCCGAAGAAAAGGCGACTGAAGTTGTAATCAAGCGAAGCACAAACGATAAGAAGAAACTTATGGCGGTTTTTACTTATCCCGATGGTAAGACCCGAACTACGCATTTCGGGGCAAGAGGTATGAGCGATTATACTAAGCATGGCGATAAAGAGCGAATGGAACGGTATCTTGATAGGCATGATAATGGGAGGGAAGATTGGAATGACCCAACAACCGCAGGGGCATTATCAAGATGGGTTCTTTGGAATAAACCAAGTTTGGAAGAAAGTTTCAATGATTTCAAAAAACGATTCAATCTCAAGGGAGAATTAAAAGTTAAAAAGTCGGCTGAATCCTTTGAAGCGGATAGTTGTATTGAATGCGGAAGAAAAGAAGGACCGTATAGCGATACTAAGTTAGTAGCCTGTAAAGGTTGCCCCGAATTAACCTGTCAGCATTGTGATTTAGGCGATAAAGGTTGTAAGTTCTGTTTTGGAAAGGATAAATACCAAGCCGAATGCAATCACCAATTCGTTTTAGGTGCTGAATCTCACTACACCGATGAGCGACCAATGACTTGCCCTATTTGCCGTGAAAATCTAAGGAAATATGACTTGGATTAGAATGATAAATAGTGCATAATATCATCACTTAAATCACCGACTCTATCTTTAGTCCATTCATATAATGCGGAAGTCCAATCAATCAAAAATGGACCTAAAATTAAAGTAGTTCCAATAGTAATTATACCAAAGTTCACTTTATTTTGTAGTAGTCTATATCCTCTTTTACTCAAATCAGTAAATATGCCCTGCGTTATTGTGAATATCGCTACTATGCCTATGGGGTGTGTTTTTAGACCGTAAATTATAAACTCCGTAGCGGTCATACCACCTTCGCTAATTAAGGTAGGAATTAAAGGCATAATAAAAGATATATCGTTTCGCCTATTAAGTTTTACTCTAAGCAACATTAAAATAGGTATTATGATAAATTAGTTTCATGGATTATGATTCATATTTGAAAAATCTTCAATCCGAATGCGATAAAGCATATCGTATTGCTAATGAGGCTCGGTCAAAAGGATTAGACCCCGTTCCTTATGTTGAGATTCCGCAAGCGCATGACCTTGCCGATAGAACACAAAAATTATTAGATTTTTTGCATCCAAGAAATACTGCTGAACAAATAAGAGAATTAACCTTAAAATTTGAAGGAAATAGAGAATTGGTTGCCCTTGAAATTGGAAAAATAGTTTCGGCTGAAACTTATTTGTATGGTATTTCTAAGAATTGTCAAGTTTGTAATGGCAAGGGCTATATCAAAAAGGGAGAATGGAAAACCGAAGATTGTTTTGCTTGTGGTATGAAAGGTAGAACATATAGATATAAAGAAATGCCCCATTATGAAAAAACTTTAGAAGAATTTGCTAAATTAAAAGAGTTCACCAATAAAAAACAAATTGAGGATTCAATATATCATGGAGTTTGTGCGGGTCTTGCAGTATTAACTGAAGGCATTTTAGTTGCACCTCTTGAGGGTGTAGTTTCAGCAAGGTTATTAGATAACTCCGATGGTTCAAATTGCATAGCAATCTCATT
>Ga0209348_1000505_pt1 | contig 20355 bp, 31 predicted proteins | sample ETNvirenome_2_30_FD_184065 | JGI IMG/M metagenome (GOLD analysis project Ga0209348, IMG submission 184065) | Marine viral communities from the Pacific Ocean - ETNP_2_30 (SPAdes) (version 2) | ecosystem: Environmental > Aquatic > Marine > Oceanic | place: Pacific Ocean | collected 2013-06-22
ACCATGACGCAACTGCCGATCTAAAAATGGCAAATAAATTTTCAGACCTACACGGCGAATTACTATCAATCAGATTAAAGGCAGAAGGGAGAGACAACATAGCAGCATAAAAATAAATGTGCTGGGTATCACAAAAAAATGCCCACCGCCTATTGACATTTATTAATTGAATTATTATCTTCTAATTATCGGGTGACGAGCCGCCACTGCCTAGCAAGCGAGACAACCCCGATACCAGACCAGACTGTAACCGCTCCGGCAACGTCAGATGGTCGCGCCTAAGTCGAACGATTAACGTGGTTAAGCCAGCAGACGACTATAAAATAAAGACGCTGGTGGGTATGGTTAGCCCTCACAAGAAATAACCACATACCCGATAGCAGGTTGTCGGGCTGGTTAAACCCAGAAAAAACCTGCACCGCCTACGCCTACTGACTACGCGCTGTTTGACATTGTGAATACGTAAAAGTTTTGTGGGCTGTCCATTGCCAGTGATGGGTATGCCACAGGGATGGCCCACAAATTAATGCTTGACAGATGTCAATATGGGGTGTAATGTTCACCCATAACCTCAACAAACCAAAGGAGAAATATCATGGCTAAAAAATCAAACCGCACCACTGAGGTGCTTGTCGTCAAGGGTGTTAATGTTTCTGCGCTGCGTGGGCAGTCAATCAAAACAGGTCGCATCTTTAACAACAAAGGTTTTTTTGCTTGGCAGATTGCAAATGAGGGCTTACGTGATCGTGGCCGCTTTGCAAAAAAGTCTGCCTAGTCTGAAATAAAATTGCAGTGTCCACTTGACATAGTGGGCATTGCACCCCATATTAACATCATCAACAGCAACACAGGTGAATGATATGACAAAAGCACAGAGAATTTATCGCGTACTGCGCGAACATTTAACCAGAGACGAGGCACGTTATGCCACCATTAAACTGATTGAGATGAAGTGGAGCAAGATATGATTGTAGGTAATGGTTTATCCGCTGAGATTTTTGTAGTCGAGTACCTTGGCCCAACAGCATGGACTAATGCGTATGAGGGAACATCGCTCAAGGATGCCACTGACACTATAGACTGGTATCGTGACAACGGCTTTACAGCCAAGATAACATCACACGTGGTGGATCAGTATGGTCAGATCGTAGAGGGGGTGTAGTATGACTTTAGATTTTACAGTTAAGGAAGTTTATGGCGTGTCCAGATACTATCCAGAGAACAGGACAGGCAGGTGCATTGTAAACAGTCTGATGAACCAGAAGTGTCTCAATGCAACGCAGGTTAAAACGCTTAAGGTTGTTGGTGGGTTCACCATTAACATAAAACATACAGACGAATTTTAGGATGTTGACAATGAGAACAAGAAAGACTATACACAATCCGGTAGCACACGCTAACAGGCGGCGTGTTGCCAGTGTCGAGCCTTCCCACAAGGGAAGGGGAACCAAGGACAAACGTAGAGAGGACAAACAAGATGCGTTCAAATTTGAGAAAGATGCGGATCAAAAGGGTCAGCAGTAAAGCACCCGAATGGCAGCAGCAACGCAATCAGGATCGCTGCACAACATACAACATGAAGACACAAATATTCGATAACCTAAACACACACATAGAGGAGAAAGAACTTGACACATATTTTACTCGCCGTCACAATCGCTTTATTCGCAAACGACAACGCTGAATTTTTTCAGGATGTCGAGGTAAAACGACAGATGAATTGCACCTTTACTTATGTAGGCAAGCAGGACATAAGGCCCAGCGTTCCACATATAGGTGTAGATGAAAAGTATATTTACTTTAGCATGGAGCCATGTAATGACTAACGCATACAAACTAATCATGGACAGTAAATACAATCCACTGCGCCATATACCCGACACAAACACACGGCATCTGATAATGCAAATGCTAGCGTGGATGTGGTGTATAATCTTTAGCATGTGGATGGGTAGCATTGTAGTGTTTGGCATCAGTGCCATAGCCCATGCCTTGCTAATTGCTGGCGTGTTTATCACGGCAGGTGTATTTGAAACAGCCAAGCGTAAGCCACAGTATTTTGGCGGTTTAGGTAGAGGCAATGGGGGTGAGCATGAATAAATACTGGCACAAAGCAAAGCACTATTACCTGACACATGACGGAATTGAGATGTTTTTGTTCGCATGTATATGGGCTTTCTTAGGATGGTCATTGTATCATTTTGTAATAGGATTAATAGGGAGGTTTACATGAACAGACAAGCACATAAACAACACATTCTTGCCTTATTTGAAGAGGTGAGACAACAAGAAGCACGTATGCAACCTACAGATACAGGACATATTGCAACCACAATCAATGTTCTTATGGGTAGAATTGAAGAATTACTAACAGAACTTGTAGAGGAGAAATAGCATGGCAAAGAAGTATGAGAACATGACACACGAGGAACGCTGTGAGTATTGGGCAAAGGAACGTGAGAAAGAACGTGCAGAACGTCAGAAAGTTATTGACGCCATGCCAAAAGATATGGTACAACTTATCATAGACATTGCAGATAAAGCACATAGAGTTGTAGACACTGGTGGCTATGGATGTAATGGTGGGGTGCGATACCTGTCAGCATTTGATCTGCAAGAATTGGAAGACGCAGTAGACCAAGTTCGCACTAAGTTTAACATTGTATAATAGGAGAATGAGACATGCCTTTTGAATTTATCCCAGAGAATATCGACTTTGAAGTAGGCTATGAAACTACCAAGATGCCTGACAAAAAATATGTAGTCAACAAGAACACTGATGAGTACATTGCTATTGTCGGTAAGGGCTTTAACTGTGTGCCACATGGTGAGTTCTTTAATAAAGTAATCAATGCCACAACAGACAACATGTCAGCACATGACATGGAGGGTGCAGAGATTACATGGAAGGATGCCCACAATAATGGCTGGGCTATGATGGACATGCGTCTGCCTAATGTGGTAAAGAAAATTCAGACTGATAAGAAAGAGTTTAGTCTGATGAAGCGTATCATTGCACTGCATGGTGTGGATGGCACTTGTTCTAACACAGCTATCTTTGGTGCGATTGATTTCTTCTGCCTCAATGGGCAGATCAGGGGCAATCACGACAAGGTGATGCGTAAGAATACAGCAGGTCTGTGCATGGAAAAGTTTGCCAGTGATCTGAAAAAATCACAGCAAGACTTCAACGAACATGCCAAGCAGATGCAACGCTGGGCTAACTCTAGTCTTATGCAAGTCAATGTTAAAGACTTGCTGAAAGATATTGTGAAGGATGCTAATCCAGAGAAGATGTACAGTCTGTATCGTTCAGAGGTAGCTAATCGTGGTGACAATCTGTTCGCTCTGTACTCTGCCTTTACTAACTATGCAACGTATGCTGATGAGCAGAATGGTTTCAAGCTACGTGAGACAGGCAAAGACACACAGTCTGTGAACATGTTCAAGCGTGAGATTAGTGTAGCCAAGTGGATTGAAACACCACAGTTCAGACAACTGGAAGCAGCCTGATGGGTGTGTATAATTCAGATGGTGTATTGGAACGCTATACTTTAATTGATGTGTTCTATGATGCTGAAACAAAAAAGATAGAGTCTCCCACCCGTTGGTGGGGGATTTGGATGGAGATAAAAGAGGACGTTGACCCACCCATGTGGATACTAAAATTGTCTTGGAGAATAGGAGACTATATTAAATGGTGGCATACCCCAAGGGGTGTAACGTCTACGTGTCAACAGCAGTTCAAGAAAAAATATATATGGAAAAGCTGGGTTGATGTAGAAGATTTTCAGTATGACGGTATAGGTGATACATGTTATAGTGAAGAAAGATATGTAGAGTTCGATACAGAAGAGGAAGCACTTAGATACCTCAAGAAAAATATATACACAGAGGACAGGTTGCCTAGCAAACTAGATACTGTAGAAGAGTTTTGCAAACAGTACCAGTTTGAGTTCTATGAAAGGAAATACTAATGCTAACGATAGGTAAATCAATGGGGATGCTGGCTGGGCTTGCAGTAGGTGACGCACTTGGCGCACCTCTGGAGTTCACCAAAAGCAGAGAGCCAGAGGATTATGTAACCGAATACATAAAGGGTGGCGCACATGACATGGACATTGGCGAGTGGACAGATGACACGGCTATGGCAATGGCTATGGCAGATGCTATCATAGATAACAAAGGATTTGATGCTTTCTATACTATGAAAAACTTTATCAAATGGTATGATGAGGGAAAGTATATACCACGTGGTAAATGCTTTGACATAGGCTTGACAACACAACGTGCGCTTCTAAAGTTTATGGAGGATGATGAAACACCGTACAAGGGTGATCGTAGAAACACTTCTGCTGGTAATGGTGGCCTGATGCGTATTGCACCAGTAATCATTGCCGCGCCAAGTAAATCAGTAGCAATAACGTGGGCAACCCAACAGACTTTGCTTACACACGGTGCGACTATGGCTGTAATGTATAGTCAAATATTTGCAGAAGAATTGTGGCATGGTAGTCCACTAGCTAAGTATAAAAATGAGAGACACGATCTTGATATACCTAGACAAGAGGTTTTGTCTGGGGGTTTTGTAGAGGAGACATATCAGTGTGCTATGTGGGCTTTTCAAACTACTGATACGTTTGAGGACTGCGTTATTAAAGCAGTGAACAGAGGCCACGATAGCGACACATGTGGTGCTGTAGCTGGCATGATGGCTGGTGCATACTATGGCATTGGAAATATTCCTGACCACCTACTTGACAATCTAATGTGGAAAGACCATATACTAGAAACAGCCGTTGATTTATACAAGATAAGGAGTACAGGAATATGGGCATGACATTTAAAGAACTAAAAGATGAGTATTATTCTTCTCACGATTTCAAGCACTTACGTGATGAAACTAAGACGCAGTATAGCTATCTTTTAAACTTTGCATCGTCAACTGATGTCGGCAACAAAACATTCAATGACATGAAGTTGTCTGACATAACAACCAAGCAAGCAAAGCTGGCATACGATGGGTGGTGTGACAGAGGATTGGCCTTTGCTAATCACATAATATCTGCCACCACTATGCTATTAAACTATGCAATCAGAATGGAGCATATAAAAACCAATCCTTTCGCTATCGTGCGTAGGAGGTCCACTGAGCCGCGCAGGACTGTTTGGAGTAGGGAGGATGTCAAGAGACTGCTAGACGTAGCGTACAGCGATTTTAGCACCCGTAACATAGGTTTGATTGCACACATGGCATATGAATGGTGTCAACGTGTGGGTGACATGCGTATGCTCACATGGGATAGGGTTGACTTTACGAATAGGTCAGTGCATATCAAACAATCTAAGCGTAATGCAGAAGTTTTTCTGCCTATTGAAGAGGATTTGTATGGCATGTTAGTAGAACAGGAAAAGGATTTTGGTTTCCAACCCTACGTTGCACCAAGACCAGAGCCATATCAGGGTGAGTACCTGCCCTATTCGGTATACAAGCTACCACATTATGCACGTAGGCTAATGGATGCAGCAGACTTACCACCTGAGTTACGTCTTAGTGATCTACGTAGGACAGGCACAACGGAAATGGTTGAGGCAGGTGTAGGAATAGGACAGATTATGTCGGTTACAGGACATGCTAACCCACAGTCAGTCAAACCCTACATGAAAAATACTTACAAGTCTGCAGAATTAGCCTTGACAGCTAGAAAGAAAGCATGATATAAGCATTCAACTGCCGCAACGAACTACTATTATATTATATATAATACATATAGAAAGGACACATATATGATAAACGTAAATGACTATGACGTGTCTGATGGAGAGACACAGAGAATGGATTGTCCTGTATGTAGGGGCAAGAATACATTCAGTATCACTAACAACATGGGTGATCTTGTGTGGAACTGTTACAAGGTTAGCTGCACTGTCAGTGGTAGTACCCGTGTAGGCATGAGCATTGATGACATCAAGGCTAGGTTTAAGAAGATAGATACTGTAGATGACATAGAGTTTGAGTTGCCAGAGTATGTTGTACAACGTAGTGGTGGCTTGTACATGAACAGATGGTGTGATAGGTGGGGCTTGAATGCAGACAAGTTAGGTCTTATGTATGATGTAAAGGAAGACAGAGTTGTATTTCCTGTAGTACATGATGGCAAGATTGTGGATGCAACGGGTAGGTCACTTGGAAAAAGAATACCTAAGTGGAAAAGATATGGAAATAGTGGCTTGCCATATGTTCATGGTTGTGGTAAAGTCGCTGTAGTTGTTGAGGACTGTGTGAGTGCAGCCGTTGTCGGTGATTGGTCTTCTTCTGTTGGGGTCGCGCTTCTTGGAACATCGCTTCAAGATTCGCACAGAAGCTATCTCTCACAGTTCTCAACAGCCCTAATAGCATTAGACCCTGATGCATTAACCAAGTCACTTCAGATGGCTAAAGAACTACGGGGCTACGTATCGGATGTACGCCCTATCAAACTGGAAGATGATATAAAATATTGTAACCCAACAGACATGGAGAAGTTAAATGGAATTATCACTAATTAGAAGCCTGATGGACAGGGAGTTTTATGATGATCACCGTGGCGCACGTTGCCCTGATCGCCTGTTCAGTAAGGATGTAAGAAAGATTAAGAACACTATCGACAAGGCAATGGATCAGTACGAGCGTACTGTTACGCCTGATGAGATTGAGGCATTGTTTATGGCAAACAATCCCACTCTGACTACAGCACAGAAGCAAGCATACTCTAATCTGTTTGCTAAGATTAAGAGAGAGCAGCCCATAGGTGGCGATGTAGCACAAGAGGTATTGTCTAAGCTGTTTCAACAGGCAGTTGGGGAAGACATTGCCAATCTAGGTGTCGAGTATGTAGTAGGTGACAAGTCTAGTCTTGAGCCACTGCGTCATATACTTGAGCAGTATGGTGACGACTTTACACCCAACTTAAATATTGAGTGGGATGACATCGACATTGAGACATTGCTACAGCGTAATGATCTTGAGGCACGTTGGACATTCAACATGCATAACCTTGTGATGAATGTAGAGGGTGTCAATGCTGGTCACTTGATTGAGATTGGTGCTAGACCCAATACAGGCAAGACATCGTTTCATGCATCAATGATTGCATCGCCCGGTGGCTTTGCCCATCAGGGTGCTAACTGTATTATCTTATGTAATGAGGAGGGCTATCACCGTGTCGGTGCTAGATACCTGACTGCTGCTACAGGTATGACGATGCAGGAGATTAAGAAAGACCCCTCTAAGGCACGTGATCTATATGCCCCTGTTAAGGAACGTATTAAGATCAAGGATGCTACAGGACGTGACATGAATTGGGTGGAGTCTGTCTGCAAGACATACAAGCCTGACATAGTGCTGTTGGATATGGGTGATAAGTTTGCCAAGGCAGGGGGCTTTGCCCGTCCTGATGAGGCACTCAAGGCTAATGCTGTACATGCCCGTATGATAGCCAAGCAACACGAGTGTGCTATATTTTATATGTCACAGTTGTCAGCAGATGCAGAGGGCAGGACAGTTCTTAATCAGTCTATGATGGAGGGATCAAAGACAGGCAAAGCAGCAGAGGCAGACCTTATGATACTGATTGCTAAGAATGTTATCTCTGATAACAATCAGGAGGAAGACCCTCAACGTCATTTGAATGTAGTTAAAAACAAATTGACAGGGTGGCATGGTAGTGTTACAAGTAATTTAGAATATAGAACAGCGAGGTATACATAATGAAACTAACACTAGACGTAGAGAACACAACGACAGAACGTAATGGAAAGCTACATCTTGATCCATTTGAGCCAGAGAATACACTCGTCATGGTGGGTATGTTAACAGATACAGGACAAAAACTTATCGTCACGTTTGACCATAACGATACCAAGCCAGACTTGTTTGGTCGTGAGATGGTACAGGATTACTTAGATAAGGCTACAATAATTATTGCACATAACGCAGCATATGATTTGTTGTGGCTGTGGGAGTCTGGCTTTAAGTATGATGGTCCTGTATTTGACACTATGCTTGGTGAGTATGTGCTACAACGTGGACAGAAAGAACCACTGTCGCTTGAGGCTTGTGCTGAACGGTATGAGTTACATACTAAGAAACAGGATACACTCAAGGAGTATTTTAAAAAGGGATATAGCACCCGTGACATACCCTATGCTGAATTGACGGAATATCTGTCTGCCGACTTGTACGCTACACAACAGCTATCAGACAAGCTGATGCGAAAGCTAATGACAGATAGTTCTAGCTTGATGGACACGGTAACACTTACTAATCAGGTATGTGTTACACTTGCACGTATCTACCAGCGTGGGTTCAAGGTTGACATGAATGTGCTTGAAGAGGTGCGTCAAGAGTTTGAACAGGAGAAGTGTCAACTTATTGACGACTTGCAGGTTCATGTTCGTAGGGTCATGGGCGATACGCCTATCAATCTTAATAGCCCAGAGCAATTGTCTTGGGTTATCTATGGTCGTAAGGTTATTAACAAAACAGATTGGGCTACACAAATTGATCCATACATGAGTGACAAAGAGTTTAATCACTTACTATCAACAGGCACACAACGATTGTATCGTACTACGGCTGTTCAGTGTCGGACATGTGGTGGTACAGGTTATATAAGGAAGACTAAGAAAAATGGTCAGCCCTTTGCTAAACCTAGCAAGTGTCCTGAGTGTCACACAGAGGGCTATCTGTTTAATCCTACAGACAAGCTGGCTGGCTTTAAGTTCAAGCCACCATCAGCTAAGTGGGCTAGTGCAAATGGCTTTAGCACTAGCAAAAATAATTTGCAGTTGCTTGAGGCTGTTGCTAAGTCAAAGGGTATGGACACTGCTGCTGACTTCTTGTCTAAGGTGAAGAGACTAAGTGCTGTTGATACCTACCTGTCATCCTTTGTTGATGGCATCAAGAATTACACCAAGCAAGATGGTATGCTGCATGTCAGCTTACTACAACATCGCACTGCGACAGGCAGACTGTCAGGTGCTAATCCAAACATGCAGAACATGCCTCGTGGCGGCACGTTTCCTGTAAAGAAAGTATTTGTGTCACGATGGGATGGTGGTAAGATACTTGAGGCTGACTTTGCACAGCTAGAGTTTCGTGCTGCTGCATATTTATCACAAGATGGAGTTGCAATTGAAGAAGTTTCTACTGGATTTGATGTACACGCATACACCGCTGAAGTTATTACCAATGCTGGTCAGCCTACGAGTAGACAGGATGCAAAAGCGCATACATTTGCGCCACTCTACGGGGCCACTGGGTTCGGAAGGACGGCAGCAGAAGCAGCCTACTACGAACACTTTACAGACAAATATACGGGGGTTGCCTCTTGGCACTCCAAGTTGGCTAAAGAAGCTATATCAACGCAGAAGATAGTCACGCCATCAGGACGGGAGTTTGCTTTTCCTGATGTAGTTCGCAAACCTAATGGCCGTGTGTCATACTTTACGCAGATAAAAAACTACCCGGTACAATCTTTTGCCACTGCTGATATTGTGCCAATTGCTTTACTGCACATTGATAAACTACTTGATAACATGCAGTCATGTGTAGTAAACACAGTACATGATTCAATTGTGATTGATGTACATCCAGAGGAGGAGAATAAGGTTATCAACATAATCAACAAGACCAATGAGGATTTGCCTAACTTGATCACTCTTAGATGGGGCATAAAGTTTAATGTTCCACTACTATTAGAATCAAAAATTGGTGACAATTGGCTTGACACTAAAGACGTAACCTGATATAACTACGGGTCTAAACTTAAAAGGAAGGAGAATATTATGACACAATTGACAACAGTTGATACCAATAACTATGCTGCTATGGCAAAGGCTATGGGTATCGCACATGAGAAGACATCATCATCTTCTAGTTCGCTTGCACGACTACGCATTAATCACTCACCTATTATTGGATCAGATAAGGTGTTGGTTAAGGGTGGCACATATAAGCTAGAGATACCAGATGGCCCTACTCACTATGCTACCAGCATTAAGATGAGGCCATTTATGCAACGCTTTATGCACAAGCGTTTCGTTCAAGGTGATGCAAAAAATCCTAACCGTTACATCAAGAGCGTTATGGCAGATACACTGGACATTGACCTCAAAGATAATGACGGTGGGTTTAACTGTGGTAAACCTGCAGGATACATCAAAGACTTCAAGGCACTCCCGCAAGCACAGCAAGACTTGCTTAAAGCAATCAAGCGTGTACGTGTCGTCTTTGGTGAGGTGGAGATGATTGACCCTAAGAATGAACAAGGTGAGTCTGTAAAGGTAGACACTACACCATTCATCTGGGAGGTTGATAACCGTGACGCATTTAAGGAGATCGGTTCTAGCTTCACCACATTGGCAAAGATGCAACGCTTGCCAATCCAGCATATCATCACTGCTAATACCAGTGAGCGTAAGATTCCTACGGGTGCATCATATTATGTACCAGTGGCATCGCTGGATGTTACCAAGACCATTGATTTGACTGATCAAGATCAGGCATTGTTTGGTGACTTCATGTCATGGATTGATAATTATAATAATTACATTATCAATGCGTGGGCAGAGAAGACTAACACTATAATGGAAGATGGCGATATTGATATGGTTGATGACCTAGTTGATATTGAAATAGAAGAAGAGGTAGCGTAATGCATCACCCTGCTGAACTAGCACTCCATCAATATATGGAAGACGCAGTGCAAGGCAAAACAGAAATGTCAGAGAAAACTATTAAGCAGGTTTCTTCTGACATAGCTGAAGCACTGAAGAAGCAGTTCGGCAGTGGTAAAAAGCGGGGCGATTTTAAACTACGTATGTCAAACGTAGGTCGCCCCACTTGCCAACTTTGGTATGATAAGAATAAACCAGAGGCGGCATTGCCATTGCCTACTACATTTGTAATGAACATGATGCTTGGTGATATTGTTGAGGCAGTATTCAAGGGTCTACTAAGAGAAGCAGGAGTAAAGTATGAAGAACCTGAACATGTTACACTGGAGTTGGATGGCACATCCGTTAATGGAACATATGATATTGTTGTTAATGGTGCTGTCGATGACGTTAAGTCAGCGTCTGATTGGTCCTATCGAAACAAGTTTGAGTCATATGAAAAGCTGGCTAATGGGGATGGGTTTGGTTATATAGGACAACTTGCAGGATATGCAAAGGCATCTGGTAAAGATGTCGGTGGCTGGTGGGTAGTAAATAAAGCCAATGGTAAATTTAAATATGTGCCAGCATCAGGTCTTAACTTAGATGAAGAGATTTCTAAGATACAAAAGACGGTAGACACAGTAAAGGAGAATAAATTTGAAAGATGCTATGAACCTGTACCAGAGAAGTTTAGAGGTAGGGAGACAGGTAACAAGATACTTAATGATGGGTGTCGGTTTTGCTCTTATCGTTTTGATTGTTGGGATGCTTTAACAGAGCGTCCATCTGTAATGTCAAAGGCTAAAACACCACCGACAGTTAGCTACATAGGAGAAGTTGTTGTATAGTAAAAGTCATCATAAATCATGGAGGATGGCACGTAAGTATGGCTATCGTAGTAAACTTGAAATGGTTATCTCTGATAAGTTAAAGTCAGATAGGAGAAAGTTTAGGTATGAAGAAATAAAAATTGAATGGGAAGACGTATCATACAGAACATATACTCCTGATTTTGTACTTAACAATGGTATTATTGTTGAGGTTAAGGGTCGATTTGTTCCTGCTGATAGAAGGAGACAGTTGCTTATACGTAAGCAGCATCCTGATCTTGATATACGATTTGTATTTGAAAATAGTCAGAGTAAAATACTTAAGGGATCAAAAACTACTTATGCTAAGTGGTGTATCAAGCATGGCTTTAGATATTATGATCGCATAATACCAGAGGATTGGTTAAAAGAAAAGGGTAAGGACAAACATCCTGACTTTATAAGTCATCCAAACTCTACTGTAAAAAGGAGGATTAAAAAATGAGTAAAGATGATATGATAAGTAGAATAAATGATGAAGATTTTGTCATACGCATAAGACCTTTTGCAGATGATAATGGTGAATGGAGTGGAGAAATAGATATATCTATAATGGCTTTTCCTAATAACCCACTTAATGATAGTGACTATGATAGCCTAATGCACTTTGTTAAAATGATGTGTTCTAGTGTGCCTATTATGGAACAAGAAGAATCTATAAGACATTTGATACACGAGTATGTTGTAAAAGTTGTTGACAATGAGGTAGATATTAATGTAGAACTAGAGGAAGAGATGGGCGTAGAAAAAACTTATGATGGTAATGTAGTCCATTTAACATTTAATACGAAGACAGGAGGTAATGCATGAGGCACGAGGAATATATGAAACAGGCTATGAAACAAGCCATGGAGCAATCTGATGTTTTAGAACGGGCAGGTAAAGAAGCCTATGGTAATGTAGATATGGTAAATAGTCCTACTCATTACAATCAATCAGGTATTGAATGCATTGCTGCTATTCAGGCTGCACTTGGTCCTAACTTTAAATATTATCTTCAGGGTAATATTATGAAATACTTGTGGAGATTTGATTACAAGGGTAAACCACTAGAAGACTTGCAAAAAGCACAGTGGTATCTTAATACACTGATTGAAGATACGGTGGCTAGTGATGAGAGTTAAAGTATTTATTACTCTCGACATAGATGAAGAAGAGTATCCTATACCTGCTGATGGTATGGTCGGAGAAGAAATAGAGGATGGCATACGTGAATATTTATACGATGTTAACGGTGCTGACATTAGAACAATGAGAACAATAACGGAGTGACAGATGAATAATTACCTACCAACAGACTACCAGAACTTCATTGCGCTATCACGGTATGCACGATGGAAAGAAGATGAGCAACGCCGTGAAACATGGCTTGAAACAGTAGAACGATATTTTAATTATATGAAGGATCATTTACACAGCACCTGTAACTATGTGCTATCAGATGAACTGCGTGGTGAATTAGAAGAGGCTGTGCTTAATCAAGATATTATGCCTAGCATGAGAGCATTGATGACTGCTGGCCCCGCACTAGATCGCTGCCACGTGGGTGCATACAACTGTTCCTACGTGCCTATAGACAGCCCTAGAGCATTTGATGAGACTATGTACATATTAATGTGTGGAACAGGTGTAGGCTTCTCTGTAGAGCGTGAGAACGTAGACAAACTGCCCATAGTTAATGAGGTAATGCATCACACAGATACGGTAATCAAGGTAGGTGACAGCCGCCCCGGTTGGGCAAAGTCTTTGCGTGAACTTATATCTTTGCTGTATGCTGGGCAGATACCAAAGTGGGATGTATCAGAAGTGCGTCCTGCTGGGGCAAGACTCAAAACATTTGGTGGTCGTGCCAGTGGCCCAGCACCACTAGAAGAACTGTTTGAGTTTGTTATAGCTAAGTTTAAGGCAGCTACAGGTCGTAGGCTTTGGCCTGTAGAGTGTCACGACATCATGTGCAAGATTGGTGAGGTCGTGGTTGTAGGTGGTGTGCGCCGTTCTGCTCTCATCAGCCTGTCTAATCTTGGTGATGACCAGATGGCACACGCCAAGTCAGGGCAGTGGTGGGATACAGAGCCGCAACGGTCACTAGCTAATAACTCTGTAGCCTACAAAGGCAAGCCAGAGATGGGTACATTTATGCGTGAGTGGGTAGCACTGTACGAATCTAAGTCAGGTGAGCGTGGTATCTTTAATCGTGAGGCGGCAAAGACACAAGCGGCTAAGAATGGTAGACGTGATACAGAACATAGTTTCGGCTGTAACCCTTGCAGTGAAATTATACTACGTCCATATCAGTTCTGTAACTTGTCAGAGGTAGTTGCTCGTGCTAGTGATACGCAGCAGACGCTACGTGAGAAGGTGCGCCTTGCTACAATCTTAGGCACGTTTCAATCCACACTGACAAACTTTAAATATTTGCGTAACGTGTGGAAAAAGAATACAGAGGAAGAGCGTTTGCTTGGTGTGTCATTGACAGGTATCATGGACAACGACTTGCTAAGTGGTACATCAGCCCATCTTGGCAAGAACATTGGGCAGACATTGGAGACACTGCGTGACACGGCAGTAGAGACTAACGCTGCTATGGCTGAACAGCTTGGTATTCCACAGTCAACGGCTATTACATGCGTCAAGCCTAGTGGTACAGTGTCGCAGCTTGTAGACAGTTCTAGTGGCATCCATGCTAGGCATAACCCACACTACATTCGTACTGTACGTGGCGATAACAAAGACCCACTTACGCAGTTTATGGCTAGTGCAGGAGTGCCAGCAGAGCCAGATGTTATGAAGCCAGAGTCTACGACAGTGTTTAGCTTTCCAATGGCATCGCCACGTGGGGCAGTTACACGTACAATCTTGTCGGCTATTGAACAGCTTGAGTTATGGCTTACCTATCAGCGTTATTGGTGCGAACATAAACCCAGCGTAACAATTTCTGTGAAGGAAAATGAATGGATGGACGTAGGTGCTTGGGTATACAAACACTTTGATGAAGTATCAGGCATCAGCTTCCTGCCATTCAGTGACCATACATATAAACAAGCACCATATCAGGACTGTACAGAGGACGAGTATCATGCTATGATGGCAAAGATGCCAAAGTCTATTGATTGGACATGGCTACAAGATTATGAGAAAGAAGACACAACAACAGGAGGTCGTGAGTTGGCATGTACAGCAGATGCTTGTGAAGTAGTGGACTTAAACGCAGCATGATTGAGGGAATAGACATGCCTACATGGTGGCAGTGGTGGCTGATAGTGGTCATCACTGTTAACACTGTAATCAACGCTATCGTATTTTGTATAGGTCGTAAGTTTAAAAAAGGAAAGGAGTTGACGTATGAGAGAACAGATGATACAAACACTAAGACAACACGCAAAGGCTAATAGCCAGTTGCATTGTATGAATATTGAGGTTTATCTTAAAAACCCAGCAGGTATAGGGGAACATTCAGATATCATGGAAGCCATACAAGCAGAGTTAGATAAGATGGCTATGCATGAAGACAGACTAGATATTCTGGACAACTACTTTAATGAGTAAGTTGGTATGGAAACGTGGGGAGGATTACATAATCTACAATCCTCCTCGCAAGTCTGAGCAATGGGAAGAGTGGCAAAAACTAAAAGAAAAGGAGAAGCACGATGACAAAAAAGAAAGTAAGTGAAGATAAACAAATGATTACTATTGATGGTGAAGATTACGCATTTGATGATCTAACAGACCTGCAAAAGTATATGCTTGAACAAGTAATAGACTTGAAAGGCAGGATAAAAACTGCTAGAATGCATTTAGATCAACTTCAAGTTGCCAGCGCAGAGTTTGGCAGGAACCTTTCTCAATCAGTTAAAAAAGGAGAATAGATATGAAGCCTAGTAATGGAGACATACGTGCAGATGGTCGGCGTTTTGATGGTACAACATGGCGCAAGACAGGGATTAATCATCACATGAATACAGACGGCTTGGTGTATTACAAACGTAAGCATCGCACACTAGATAGTTACATCCAACAGGGTGGTAGTCTGGACAAGATTGTATTCAACAGTGTTAAGGCACGAGACTATAATGAGTTGGTTCGTAGGCTATACGAATCAGGAGAGTCGGGAGATGTCTACGCTATTATTAATCCTGCATGGCCTGAATGGGTTAAGGTAGGTAAGGCTATGGACGCACAGAATAGATGCCATAGTTACCAAACGTCTTCACCATTTCGTGATTACGAGATAATTGCTAGAGTGTACTCTGATAACTACTCCCGTAAGGAAACAGAAATGCACCAGATATTTGAACACTTTGCAAAGGAACGTAGGAATGAGTGGTTCAACATAGATCGTGTGACGGCGATTAAACTTTTCAACTATCAAGCAAAGGAGATTGTTAATGCGGCGTAACGGACTTAGTAAGTATGATGCCCCACTTAGAGTACAGTATGAATGGGGATATCAAGACTTTTTTAATTGGGGAGAGTCTGTTGAAAACAACAGGATTAAACCCAAGACAGAAAGAAAACTGCACACTAACACTATGCAGTTTCGTGAGTGGCAAAGGGGATGGAATGATGCCTACTATGCTAACCTAAAGAGAGTGCAACGCAATGAACAAACTAGAGCAAGAAGCTAAGAACTGGATGAAGGAGAAATATATGTATGGCATTACAGCTAAAGCCTATCAAATAGCAGCATGTGAAACTGCTATCTTTCCAAAAGAAAAGGCCACAGAGTATTTAACTCTGGGCCTGACTGGGGAAGCAGGAGAGATTGCTAATAAGGTAAAAAAATTTATACGTGATGGCGCACCACCAGATGAATATGAATCCAAGAGGATTGAGATTGGTTATGAGATAGGTGATGTTATGTGGTATTGTGCAGTACTAGCAGAAGAAATGGGGATGGACCTTGGGCATATTATGGAAAACAATTTGCGAAAGCTGGCTGATAGAAAAGCTAGGGGTACTCTGTCTGGCTCTGGTGACAATCGCTAAGTATGTTATAGGAGGTGCTATATGCCTGTGGTTAATATATATCATAGGCATGGCACTAACTAATACCATATGTGATTGTGTTAGAGACTTCAACGGATGGTGGGAGTTAGAATACTGGACAAAAAAAGAGGGGTCTTAGTTGCTCAATCTTGCCATTAATCTATTCATTTCTTTATCAGATTCTTTTCTTGCCGCTTCTTTTAACTCGTCACTTACAGGAGTTTCTCTGTATGGAGATTTTAAATCTGGGTACTTATTAAAGTAAGCAGCTTTAACTACTGGACTAGCAAATGAATTTATATAGTCAGCAAAATTTTGTTGATAACTTGCTTTAGTCATCGTGTGCGCTCTACCAACATTAGTGTTTGCTATCTGTCTTTCAGCTAATCCTCCGAATACAGTTTCAAATGCTTTCTGTTTAGCTCTCATTTCTTCTAAGTAACTTCCCTCTAAGTTAAAAGTTTCATAAGGGTCAAAGTCTTTTCCCATAATTGGAGAATCATTTACTCCTTCTTCTTTCTCTGCAAAAAGATCAAGGTATTTTTTATCTTCAAATTTTTCGTATGGATTTTTTCTGGTCATTGGCATGTCGGGTTTATTCTTATCTAAATGAGCAACCTCCTCTGCCATAGCGAGTAGATTAAAAAGAGTTGGTGTTTTAGGTACGTTTATTTCTCTTGTTTTTCCATCATCATAAGCATAAAATTTTCCTGTTATTGGTTCCCTGCGATATTTTTTAGCCATCTCATCGTGATATCTTTTCTGTGCTGATCCTTCTTTAAAATAATCTGATACTACTTTTATTGGATCATCTTGATTTTCTAAATTTCTTGCAGCTACTTCATCCATTAAGACATTCATCTTACGGCGAATCTCATCTGCTATAATTTTATCTTCATAAATTTTAGATGTGTCACCTCCATTAGAAAACTTTTTTGCCATCAACCCGCCACGATTTAATTTCTGTGTCAATAAGAACATGGCACGTTTAGCATCAGTATATGTTTCAGGAAAGATACCTCTCATTGGTGGTCTATCAATACCATCTGCAAGTCCAAGGGCTGCCATTCTTTCGTATCTCTTTAGTTTATCCTGATACTTAACACCAACATTTATTCCACTTAAAAATTCTCTATCTCCTAGTTCGGCTACAGATGATCTAGCTTGTAAACCGTCCATAGCTTGTGCCGATGATCCTCGTTTTCTCATGTTACGCACACTTTCTAATACTGAAACTATAGCTTTCATAGTTTCTTTTTTCTCTGACCCTTCAGGTAAATTAAAGGCTAATGTTTCTAAATTACTTCTATCCTTTGCTGCTTCTGTTAGAAACGTATCGTAGGTTCCTCTCGCACCATACTGTTCAGTATACTGCCCAAGAGACTGCATGTCTTTGAAATACTGTCGTACTAATGAGTATTGTTTTGCTGGACTCAAATCTTCAAACATTTTTCCATCTGAAAATTTTGTAAACTCATCGCCTATTTCACCGCCCATTTCTGTTGCAGCTTTACCCTGAATAAAATCGCCAGTATATCTAACAGTGTTAGCAAGTTTTTGACCCTCTCTAACTCTATCTTTTAGGGGTAGCTTACCTATATTTTTACGTCTGTTTGTATCTCCCACTGAATAAAAGTCTCTTACTTTATCATCCAATACATCTGACAATCTATCAACACCTAATTGTTCTGGGTTCTTAGAAGCTATCTCTGCTTCTAGGTGTATACTTTTAGGTATACTAATACCTATAGCATCCTCTAGTTGTTTTCTTTCTCTTTCATTTATTGCTGCTAAATTTTGTTGCGTAAGTATATCACTTAATCTTGCGTCACCCTCATTAATTCTGTCATAATCTCTTGGAGTTAAATTACGCACCATAGACTTGGGTAGTCTGCTTACCATAATATTGTCTAGTCTTCTGTCACCAAATGATTCCTTCAATGATACGAGTGGATCACGAGATAAAGATATAGCTTTTTCTTTTAATTCTGCATGTCTGCCTGACGCATCAGCACTTGTCAAGCCTTCTGCACCTGCAAAACCTCCCATGTCTTCATCACGATATGGGAGGAACGTGCCTTCTTCTGCTAATTCATCTGCTCTAGACGTAGCCCTTTCTGCCATATCCCCCGGACTTGTGTAGAACGTGTCTGTTTTACTACGTGACATAGACTCTTGATCATCTAATATTCTTGTAAGGTCTTTTAAACTAATTTTATTATCATCAGAAATTTTAACAGTCATTTCATTTGTTTGTTTGCCATCCTCATCAATGAATTTAATCCTTTGATAGTTTTGTGTTCTAGCTGGTCTAGTAGATGTGGCAGTTGCATCAAATGTTTTAGTATACCTCTCTCCTGCCATAATAGCTTCATTGCCTACATATTTTTTTCCATTCACCATAAAAACAACAGGAGTTTGAATGGGTCCACCCCCACGAATATAATTAAACAAGTCATCAGCATCTACTAGGTCGTTGTCTGGCCCCTCACCTAATAGTTCACTTACTTTTTTAAGCTGCTCATCACGTATAGATTCTCTATTTTCTTTTAGGTCATTTATGATTTGATTGTTTTCTTTTAGTTTTACATCTGTGTCACCCAAGGTCGGCGCACCATGATACAGTCTAGGTGTAGGACGTAAACTTTCTTGTATGTATTGTCTACGCTCACTTGAGGGTAGTCCTTTAGAAATTCTAATTAGTCTTTGTTTTCTTGCACTGTCCATGCTGGCAGGGTCGGCCCTAAATGCAGCACGTGTTTGTTCTACAACATCACCTGCAGTTTCCTTAACACCTTCCTTGATAGCACGTTGCCCTAAGTCTGTGGCTATCTTAGCACCGGGCAAGAAACCTGCAGCAGTCAGCACACCAAACCCTGCACCAAGCCCCATCTTCTTAATGCTGCCTTCGTCATACCCTTCTTCAAGAAGTTGATATGCAAACTGTGCATCCTCTGGTAATTCAGTCAAGGCTTTGGCAGAGCCTATAAATGGTGCTATGTCTGTTGCTAGATCAAGAGCCTGTGTTAAACCCTCTTTTGCTCCCTCAAAACCTCTGCCCTTAATAGCAATGGGTTCAGAGCGTGGATCAGACGTTTCTGACAGAGCAATGTCTACGTCATCTAGTTCTAAGTTTTGATAAAAGTTATTATTCATTATTCAAAATCACCTAAACCTGTAGCCCATACTAATGCATTGATATCGTTGCCAGCATCGTCTTGTAAAGTTTCATCCATGACATCTTCTATTTTTTTACCTTCAAACATAGGATCATAGTTTTTAGATTCAGGATTACCATATGTGTCAGCAAATAATTCATTGATCTTTTTTTGTTCATTACGACTTAAATTATTCCATGCCGCAATAGTAGTGACACTATATGGTTTACCCCGCCTGTTAGCTTCTTTATCCAGCCTTCCTTTAGCTATGTCCATAGCATCGTCTTTTATTCTAAGTGCTTCTTTCCTCAACATGCTTCTCTGTCTAGCTGGTCCTACTTTTTTATACGAGGGGCTATTTATAATTGTTGTTAAATTACGTTCCATGTTGTAAGTATTTGGACCAGCACGTGACAACTCTTGCCGTGTGTAAAAATCTATACGATCATTTCCCGGTCTTCTGTACAAGTCTGTGTACATCATTCCAAGTCTAGCCATTTCTTTTTGCAACTTATTTTTTCGCATGGTAGTAAAACCAAACAACTGTTTTTCAATAGGGTTAGCTGCTTTAAGAGGTCCAGTTACAAATGGAGATACTGCAGGTTCATCATAGTCTCTATTTGTAATTGTATCTTTTGACA
>Ga0209348_1000506_pt1 | contig 20343 bp, 27 predicted proteins | sample ETNvirenome_2_30_FD_184065 | JGI IMG/M metagenome (GOLD analysis project Ga0209348, IMG submission 184065) | Marine viral communities from the Pacific Ocean - ETNP_2_30 (SPAdes) (version 2) | ecosystem: Environmental > Aquatic > Marine > Oceanic | place: Pacific Ocean | collected 2013-06-22
TTATGGTAAAGCAGAATTACTAGGTGCTATGTTGCACACTGGTAATACTAGTAATTTAAGAAAATTATTATTAGGTAGAGGTTGGGCAGATATTAATGAAGATGGATCAATGAATACAACTAAATGGGATACTTTTGTAGATCGTATGATTAATGAAGGAATTTTAACTAACGAAGATTTTGTGTTTATACAAGAAGTATGGGATCTTAACCAGCAAATGTTGCCACTTTTACAAAATGCACATCGAGATGTTTATGGATATTATTTCAAAACAGTAGAAGCAACACCTACAGTTAATAGATTTGGATCATTTAGAGGTGGATATGTACCTGCAAAAACAGATCCTTTTATGGTTGGTGAGACAGAAGTTAAAGCAAAACTAGAGGATTTAAGAAGTGAGTTTAGACAATCATTACCATCTACTGGTAATGGTTTTACGCAAGAACGTGTGGAGTATAACAAACCATTATCTTTAGATTTGCGATTAATGACTAAACATATAGATGATGCTTTACGTTTTGCATTTGTCCAGCCTGCAATAGAAGATGTATTTAAGATTTTAAAAAATAAAAGATTTGCAAGTAGGTTATCACAACTAGATCCAACCATAATGGATGATGCATTAATGCCTTGGCTAAATCGTTCTGCACGACAGATAACAATGGTTCCCGGTAGATTTAAAGGATTTAATAAGTTTTGGTTAGCTGTTAGAGCAAGAACTGGTATTGGTATAATGTTTGCAAACATAAGAAACGCATTGCAACAGCTAACAGGATATTTCCCTGCAATGTTAAAAGTAGAACCTAAATATTTAAAAGGAGCTTTAGGAACCTATTTGCAAAATCCTATGAAGCAACAAGAAGAAATAGCAGAGCTATCTCCATACATGAAAGAACGTCAATTTAATCAGATATTTGATGTGCAAGATACATTAAATCAATTATTACTTAACCCAAATCAATTTAAAAAAATACAGAAATGGGCAGAAAGGCATGGATATTTTATACAACAAGCGTTTCAAAATCAGGTTGATACTGTTGTATGGGCTGCTTCTTACAACAAAGTATTAGCAGAAAGTCCAAAGACAATGTCTGAAACTGATGTACAGAAAGAAGCTATACAACAAGCAGATGCAAATGTTCGTATGACACAAGATAGTTTACAAGCAGAAGATTTAGCAGCATTCCAAGTTGGTTCACCTTTTTATAAAACTATGGTGCAATTTGGTGGTTACTTTAATATGATTGCAAATTTAAATGCTACACAATATAAAAAATTATTTAATGATCTTGGATGGCAAGGCACAAAAGGACAATTGTTTATGACTTATTTACTTGGTTTTGGAATGCCAGCTTTTGTCGCAGATTTAATAGTTAGGGCAACAGGTGGTGATTTAGATGATGAAGACGAAGACGGTTATATAGATGATGTTGCTAGTTGGTTTTTTGGCTCGCAGTTTAGGTCTGCTGCTGCACTTGTACCTTTTGGAAACATAGCTATTGTGCCATTTAATTCATTTAATGATTTACCATATGATGACAGAATAACTACAAGTCCATCTATTTCTACTTTAGAAGCAGCAGGTGTTGGTACTGCTAGATTTCTTATAAATGCTGCTGATCCTGATAAAGAAATTACAGGTAAAAATGTACGAGATATTTTAACTTTAATGTCTTTAAGCACTGGTATACCATTTACTATATTAGGTAGACCTGTAAGCGTACAAATAGATATAGAAAGAGGTGTGGTTGATCCCGAAAATATACCAGATCATATAAGAGCATTAATTACAGGTAAAGCTAGTCGCAGAAGTAGGGAATAAAGGTGTGACCGTAATATATAAAGTTACTAGTACCCTTAATAAATAGGCAGAAAAGTTTTATTCTATGGCAATAAATTCTACGACACGCCAAACTACTGCGTACACTACTGGTAATAATTTTGCTTTTGCTTTTAAAGTATTTACAACAGCAGATGTAAAGGTAATAAAAATACAGACAAGTAATGGCGCAGAAACAGTTTTAAATTTAAATAGTGATTATACAGTTACATTAAATGGTGATCAGGATAATAACCCCGGTGGTTCTGTTACTTTGTCATCAGGTAGTTTAGGTAGTGGTTCATTAGTTGGATTTAACATTGTCATTACTTCTAAAGTAGAAGCAAAACAATTAACAGAATTAACAAACCAAGGTGGATTTTTTCCGTCAGTTATTAATAATGCATTAGACAAATCAGTAATTTTACATCAACAACAACAAAACGTAATTGATAAAACTATAAGATTTAAACAAACCGATGGTATTACTGGATTAGAAATAACAGATAGTGCTACTACTCGTGCAACTAAAACAATATCATTTGACAGTAATGGCAATGTAACTTTAATTGGCCCTGTCGTAACTACAGGTGATACAGGTACAGTCACGACTAATATGATTGGCGATGACCAAGTTACACCTGCAAAGATAGGAAATGCAGATTTAAAAAATTTATCTAGTTGTCAGACAGGTGGTTCTGCTGCACTATCTGATCTAACACAGGCTGAAGTACAGATATTAGACGGAGCAACAGTAAGCACTACAGAGTTAAATAAAATAGACGGTTTAACAGCAGTTGCATCTGACTTAAATAAATTAGACGGAATGACAGCAACTACGGAAAACCTTAGTACATTAACAGGTATTACAGCAGTAGAAACTTCTGTTACAGTTAACAGCAATGCAAAGATACCAACATCAAAAGCTGTTAATGATCTTGTACTTGCCGTTACAAATGCTTTAGGTGGTTTTGTTGCGATAGCAGATAAAACATCTTTTCCTACTTCACATCCTGATCCCAGTGAAAATGCTGGTACTGTAGTTTCTCTTACTGATGCTAACGGAATAGTTGTAAACAGTAGCGGTGTTGCAACTATATCTAATGGTGCTGGTAGTTCTACTGTAACTATAAATGGATTTCCTACTGATTTACGCAGTAAGACTTTAGGTAGTGGTATTGGTTTGCAGGTACAAACAACAACTACATTACATACTTACGATTACCATAAAGCATTAATAAGAGAAATAGATTTATTAAATTTTAGTGCAGATGTAGATAGTTTTAGAAGTAGGTACAGAGTTGTAAATTCTACACCTACATCTGATAATGATGAAGGAGATATTATTTATAGAACATCTGATGACAAACTACTTATTTATAACGGAACAGCATTTCAAGACCCTTTAATTGGTAATTTTTATATAAATACACTTAGTAGTTATAACGGCACTGGTGGAAATAGTGCAACATTTAATGGTAGTGCTTATAGATTTAATATTAACAATCCACCAGAATTAGCACAACAGTTATTAGTTAGTGTTAATGGTGTCATACAAAAACCTAATAGCGGTACAAGTCAACCAAGTGAAGGCTTTGCTCTTAATGGGTCATCAATATTATTTGGTGCTGCCCCTGCTAGTGGATCAGACTTTTTTATAATTACCATTGGTAAATCAGTAAATATAGGTGTTGTAAGTGATGGAACCATTGATAATGCAAAGGTAGCTAGTAATGCTCAGATTGCAGGTTCTAAAATTACTCCTAATTTTGGATCGCAAAATGTAACTACGAGTGCAAATTTTTCATGTGGTGGTGGAATATTTACTTTTAGTAATGATTCTGGCGGTCAGATAAGATTTTTAGATACTAATAATAATCCTGATTATTACGTATTTTCTAGTCAAGGTTTATTTCAAATAGGTCAATCTTTAGATGACCCAATTTTTAAAATAAATACAGATAAACATATAGACCTAAATTCTAGTGTAGATATTTCGGGTCGAATAGCACAGTCAGACGCTTCAGGTGCTGCAAATACTTTTGGTACGAATATTCAAATTAATACAGCTTTTCCATCAATATCTCTTAACGATAGTGATTCAGAAAATGATTTTCAAATACAAAATCAAAATGGAGTTTTTGCAATAAAAGATTTTGATAGAAATGTAAATATTTTCACAATAGAAGGTAGAAGTGGTGAGTCTAATTATGGTGAAATTGGAATAACTGGAAATATTGCAGTTCAAGGAATTATTACAGGCACAAGCCACATAGATTTACCAAATAATGCAGAGTTAAAACTTGGCGATAATGATGAATTAGCAATATTTTATAACCAGTCAAATGGCAATTCAATTATAAGAGAAACAGGTAATGGAATACTATCTCTACAAACAAATGGAAGTCAAATATCTTTTTGGGATAGTACTAATAGTCGCCTTATGGCAGAGTTTAATACTGGTGGGTCTTGTACGTTTAGACATGGAGCAACTACACGTTTATCCACAACCTCGACAGGCGTAGATGTCACTGGTGCAATAACCGCAACAGCTTCTGTTGCTAATACCGACATACTGACCTTAGAAACTCATAATAGTAGGACATTAGTATTTACAACTCCTAATGGTGATTCTGGTTCACTTCCTTTTGTAATAAATACAGGTAACGCTATAGAATTTAAAGTTGATAATTCACGTGCAATACTTTTAGATCAAGACACTGCGGTACATCTACACCATGACGGTAGTTCAACTTCCAAGCTATCCACAACTTCTACTGGTGTAGATGTTAATGGCGGACTTAATGTTTCTGCTGGTGCTTTGGCTGGTCTTAAGATAGTAGATAGTAGTAATTCTGGCGGTTCACCTTATATAGAAGTCATTGGAAAAAGGCAAGATGGCAATGGAAATCAAGCTTTTAGTGGAAACCTTTATTTAGGAGGTAATAGAACAGATCAAAAAGTTGAAACAAATAAGAAATTAGGTTCTGTTAGTTTTGGCGGTAATCATACAGACGGCACTTTAGCTAATGTTGCATATGCAGCTTCTATAGCTGGTTTTGCTAGTGATAGTTTTGATTCTGCAACAGATATGCCAACTGATTTAGTATTTCTTACTGGATCTACAGGAGTACAACCTCTTGTTGGTGCTGCTGGACAGTCAAATGCTGGTACAGAAAGGATGCGGATAACTGCAACTGGTCATGTAAAATTACCTGATAACGGACAGTTACAGCTAGGTGGGGCAACTGGTGGTGATTTAAAAATTTACCATGACTCGCAAAATAGTTATATTCAAGAAACTGGAACAGGTAATTTATTTATTGATGCTTCATATTTTACTTTAAGAAATGGTGGAGGTACTAATATTATTGCAACATTTTCTAATGGCTCTGGTAGTTCTGGTGGATGTCGACTGTTTTTCACTGGTTCCACAACTCCAAAACTATCCACAACTGCTACTGGTGTGACGGTTGATGGTGTACTTACTACTGGTGGATTAGCTGTAGATACAGATACGTTATTTGTTAACACTACACTTAATAGAGTTGGTATAGGTACATCATCAGTAGGAGCTACACTTCATCTTTCAAGTACACTACCAGAACTAAGATTTACTGATACAGATAATAATAATATTGACCATTTTATAAGCTGTTCTGGTTCTGCTATGACTTTAAAAGCAGATGAAAGCCAAGAGGATAATGCTGGTGATACAACTATAAGATTTCATATTGATACAGTAGAAAGAGGTCGATTTGATGACGCAGGGTTAGATGTTACTGGCTCTATAACTATTCCAGATGCCACTATAACAAATGGTGTTCCTAATAACGCTATCAAAATTGGTGATGCAACTAATGGCGATTTAATGATATATCACGATTCTAATAATTCAGTTATTCGTGATGCTGGTACAGGTGCTTTAATATTTCAATCAAATCAAATTATTGGTTATAGATATGGCACATCCGAAAAGTTATTTCAATTTGATGGAAATGGTGCTGCTTCATTTTTTCACGGTGGAGCTTCAACTGCCAAACTAGCTACAGTTGCTAATGGTGTGACGGTTAATGGAAATATTGGTATTGGTACTGCTACTCCAAATAGGTTATTACACATTGTCTCTAACGGAACATCTAAAATAGCTCTTACCGATTCTGATATAACAGCAGAAACAGATAGTCTTGTAGGTGGTATAGATTTTACAACAACAGATACAAATAACGCTGGTATATCTGCACAAATAGGTGCTTACCATGAAGATGATCAGGGTAATGCTTACTTAAAATTTAATACAGGAAATGCAAGCAGTGCGCCCGAAAGGATGCGAATAACTGCAACTGGTAATGTAGTAGCAACAGGCGATGGCACGTTTGATGACCTCAGAATAGGTGAGTGGTCACACGCTACTAATTACGGTGGAGTGTTCCATAAAAATCAGTCAGGCAGTGAGTATATGATGATTAGTGAAGATAACCATACATATATAAGTGCTACAACTGGAAGTGCTGTAATTATAAGAGGTGGTAATAATTCTCAAACAAACCAAATAACAGTTAGTCCTACCAGTGGAGTAAATATAACTGCTGCGAATAATGTCAATGTAACTGGTGGACACGTTGTTTTAGATAGTTTTAAAAACTTTATAGCTGCTGCTGACTCAAATGATAATAAGTTTGATTTCTTTGGAGGTTCTGGAGTATATGCAATAGGAATGTCTAATGGTTGGACATATGGTGGTTTAGATGGCTGGTCAATGAATTTTCATTTTAATAACACTAATGCTTGGGGATGGGTTTTTAAAGATAGCGTACACTCCAAAGCTCAAGGTGCAATGGCACTTACCACCGAAGGTAAGATGACACTTGCTCACTCTTTACGTCTTGGCTATGGAGAAAGTGATACAACAGCTTCTGGTGCTACTCATGCCTTAGATGTTAGTGGTGATGCAAATATAACAGGTACATTAGAAGCTAAAGCTTTTAGATATGGCGATAGTCTTGTTAAAAAAATATCCGTTGATTATTTTGGTACTTCTTATCTTGTAGATGGTGAATATCAAGAAATTTTAACAATAACACCAAGTGCTAACTCACAGAATTATTCCATTATTGGCAAAATTACAGCTAATGGTGGATCTCAAGTTCACACTATAGATGTAAACATAGCATTACGCAGTAATACTCGTCCTGATTTATATGTTGCTGGAACATATACATCTACAATTTTAGGAACCGCAGAGCATATAACACCACGTTTGTTGCTGCAAGAAACAGGAACGACAGGTTCTTTTAAACTATTTGTAGAAGTTAATAATCAAATTAATGGTTCAATTACAGCAAATTTAAATGTTATAACTCGTGGTGAGGCTCAATTAAATGACATTGTTGTTAATACTACTTCGGGAAGTGAAGTAACTACACTTCCAACAGGTTATGCAGTAACTACACCAACAAAAATTTATCAAGCAGATGATGGTGTTGTTTCTTTTAATGGTGCTTTAACTGCTGGCGGTCTTACTTTCCCAACTTCTAATGGTACTGATGGACAAGTATTAACCAGTGATGGTGCTGGAACCGTGCAGTGGGAAGATGCTACAGGTGGGTCTACCTTTAATGGTGGTACTATTCAAAATGAACTTATTCTAGATCCATCTGATAGTACTCATCCAAAATTAAGATTTATACCCGCTTCTACTTCTCAACAACATGTTTATTTTACATTGGATGCTTCTGGTCTAAAATTAATGAAACAACTAGCAGATGGCAGTACACATACAATATTGTGGAACTTTCAAGAGACAGAGAATGAAGTATATCAAAGTATAATGCCTCGTAAAACAGTAGATTTTACATTTTCAAATGTATATCCACATATAAATGCGAAAGCTGCACATAGTAGAAATAAAATTAACCTTTACGCTGGTAATAATTATCAAATAGGAACAGAAGTTGTAAGTTATGGTGGGCTAAATGGTACTGCTATAACATTTCAAACACCAAATGTTGATGACGCTGGTTTTGTTTTTATGGATTCTGCTCATAGTAGTTCTGGAGGAGTTATGGCATTAACTAGTCTTGGTGAAATGACAGTTGCTCATTCTTTGAGACTTGGTTATGGAACAGGTGATTCAACAACCCCCGGTGCTACACACGCTTTAGATGTTAGTGGAAGTATAAGTTCTACATCTACAATCTCAGCTACAACAAGTAATGCTTCTACATCTACTGACCTTAGAAAAATTACAACATCTACATCACAACCTTCTGGTGGTGCAGATGGCGACATCTGGATCGTTGTGCCTAGTTAATTATGTCAGGAGTTTTTGTTAACGTAGGTGGTACTTGGAAAGATGCCACAAACTATTTTGTAAATGTCAATGGCACTTGGAAAGAAGGTAATGAAATAAACGGAAGGATGGGTACAGATTGGAAAGATAGTGGAATTATAAAAGACAACCTAACTATTCATTATGACGGCTATAACACCAACAGTTATTCTGGTACGCAAACAACTATTGGTGGTGTGGCATATGATTGGCTTGATTTGTCTGGTAATGGTTATCACGCTCAAGTAGATCCGGCAGCAACTTCTGGTCGTATAACTTTTGATACAACAGAAAAAGCATTTGAATTTGCAAATGTAACAGGTAATGCTGCTACTAATGACAATATTTCCATCAGTAATCTTAATTACGTTTCTGGATCATCAGATGGTATTACAAACCTTACCCTTGCTGCTTGGATTAAAAATAATAGTAGTACTTTAGGTAGAGCTAATGGTGATCCAAGGATTATTGCATCATTTGACCGAAGTGCTGTTTGGAGATTTGGTATTGGACTTGATGCTGGTAACAATGCTGCTAATGCTGGAAGAATAGCTTTTAGTTTTGTCGGAACAAATGCTAGTGGTGGTGGTCAGCTTTACGATAGGGTTGCAACAGTTGGTAGTGATTTGAGAGATGATAGCTGGCATTATGTGGCTGTTACTTTTACTACAGGCGAATTAAGATATTATGTAGATGGTGTAAAAATTGACACTAAAACAGCTACTTATGGCACATTGGGTGGTGCTGCTACTAGTGAAACACCTAGATTTGGTTTTCTTGCTGCTGGTTCTGAAGCAACTACATTTTCTGGTAGCACTAACCCAAGGCATTTATTTGCTGGTAAAATAGGTGCCTTTCATTATTACACAAGTGGTAGTGATAGTGCAGCCACATTAACTGATGCACAGATATTACATAACTTTAATGCTTTAAAATATAGATATGGTTTTACCTAGAGACAAATATTAAAAGTATTGATAATATAAATGTAAATATTTACAATTATGACAACAATTGAAGAAACTACTATTGGCTACTTAACAAAAAGTCAATCTGAAATTGAAGCTAGGTTTAATACTAATCTTGCTAAAGCACAAAAAATAGAACAAGAAATTACAAAGTTACAGGAACAACTAAGAGCGTTACAACAACCATTGATAGAAGATCAAGGTGCTATAAAAGAAATAAAAAAAATTTTAAATCAAGTAAACGAAACTAATTAACATCATGGCAATTACTAAAGTTTGGGAAGTTAATAAATGTCGTTTTGAAACGGCTGATAAATATATTTACGAGGTAATCTATCGTGTAAAAGGAATGGATGGAACAGAAGAAAAGTGGAGAGAAACAGGTGCAGTATCTTTACCAAAACCTGACACTTTAGTACCTTGGGATACAATTAAAGCTGAATCTGATGGAGGTAGAAGTATAGTTTTAGGTTGGGTAAAAGCTAAAATAGAAGCTGATGCTGCTGTGATGGGTGGCCCTACAGTTAGTGATATTGAGAAAAAAGTTGATGATGCTATTGCAGAATTAAACGCACCAACTACTGCCGAGGGTACACCTTGGACTGTATCAGAATAGTAAAACATTATGGCATTAACAGAAGTCAGTGCATTTAAAAACTTAAGTATTATTAATGACGATATTAATAGTAGTGCAGCGATAGCAGGGTCAAAGATTTCTCCTGACTTTGGATCGCAAAATGTAAGTACAAGCGGAAATATAACTACAAATGGAACTTTAAGAGTGCAAAGTACTTTTCCAAGAATTTCTTTAATTGATGATGATAATGATTCAGATTATGACATTAGAAATTCAAATGGTGGATTTGCTATAACTGACCAAACTAATACACAACGTAGATTTCTATTAAATAACACTGGAAATTTTCAGTTTGGAAATGGATCAGTAGCCAGTGATGTTGATATAACTGGTAATTTAACAATAGCTGGAACAGTAGATGGGGTTGATATTGCTGCAAGAGATACTTTATTTGGTGGGTTAACTTCTAGCTCTGGTGTATTAACTAATGGGGTCACTGGAACGACCCAATCAGCAGGGGATAACTCTACTAAGATTGCCACTACAGCTTACGTTGATAATGCAAGTGGTGGTGGTGGTGGAAGTTTGACAATTCAAGAAGAAGGATCATCATTATCTACAGCAGCAACTACATTAAATTTTACAGGTATAGGCACAGCTAGCGGTACTACAGCAACTAAAACTATTAATATACCCGGCACAAACCTTAGTGGCCCTTCTGGTCGTAGCGGTGCAGCTTTTGCAATTAATAGTAGTACAGGTTCAAGTTATATGATCCCACTAGCAACATCAAATTACAGTGGTTTATCAGGACTTATGGGAGGAACTCATGTTAACAGGGTTGATGGAACCGTTGATTTTACTCCAGCAACTTCTGATAGTGTTGATTTAGGTTCTAGTTCGCTTTTGTGGGATGATGTTTATGCGACAAATGGTACAATACAAACTTCTGATGAAAGATTAAAACAAGATATACAAGCATTAACAACTGCTGAAAAAACTGTAGCTACTACATTAAAAGGTTTAATAAAAACATTTAAATATAAAAGTGCAGTTGCAGCTAAAGGTGATAAAGCAAGAATACATTGTGGTGTAATTGCACAAGAAGTTAAAGCTGCATTTGAAGCACAAGGTTTAAAAGCAGAAGATTATGCACTATTTTGTTATGACGAATGGGATGCTGTAGCAGAAGAAAAAGATGAAGACGGTTACATTACACAACGAGCATTACCAGCAGGTAGTAGATATAGCATTAGATACACTGAACTTTTAGCTTTTATAATTTCTGTTTTATAAAATAACAATTTGGATTTACCAAAAATATATTACCCAAATACTAAAGATATATTAATACCACCTAATACAAAATTTGATTTACCTATAGCAGACGTTCCATATCTAGATCCAGCCCTTTTACCTTCTCTGGAACAAGTTCAGTCGGGTTTATCGGAAGATCAGGCAAAAACTTCTGAAGAAGAAAAGGAGCAAGACGAGGAAGTGCAAGGTATAAAGCCAGAACAGATACCACTGAACCTGCCAAAAAACTTAGAAGATACTTCAACTGTTGAAACTGTAGGTACTTTTAATATACCCTTTTTTGGTGAGATGCCTATACCAGCACCAGAAGTAATAGCTTCTAGTGTTATAGCTGCTGGTACTGCGTCTGTTGTATCTGTAGCTGGTGGTATTGCTATGCAGTCTGTATTAGGTTTTATCAAAAAAACATTTAAGAAAATGTTTACTAAGGTTTTGAAGAAGGAGGTGAAGGAGATACAAACAAAGAAGGATTAGCTTTTACATAACTTCGTATATTGATTACATCATTGCAAATGTATGCGAACTTAGACTTAGGATTTATCATGTAGCCTGATGCGTGAAGTTGTCCGCACTTCAAAATACGAATTAGCTGCTTATCATGGACTTGCTTGTCTAGTTCTTCTTTGGCTAGGTCTAGCTTTACTTTTGCTAACTCAGAACACGTTTCGTTATTAGTTCCAAGTGGAACCATAAATGACATTTGAAATCCCCATCCTTCATTAATGCTATATGTCTCTTCACCCTGTGCATCATTACCTGTATAGAAAGGTGTAAAACTCATTGACGGTTGAGAGCAAACAAGATTTCCATATTGATTCTTACTTGTTGCCCCCTGATTTATATTCATGTTTTGATTGATAATACTGGAATTACCAACAGCATTGGGTTGTGCTATTACATCTGTCTCAGCTTTGACAGAATTACTGACTAAACACAGACAGGCTAGTAATAACGCTTGTGGTCGTAATATCATCTGTTTGGGTGATCTGTTCAGTTGTAGCACTAGCAGCCCTTGAGGTAATGCTTAGTGTCCACTCAGCCGTATTATCAGTCGGAGTGAAGACAACATCTGAAGCTGTTATTCCTCCACCTGTATCTGAAGTGGCAGTAATGTTAGTAGCTTCCCAAGTATCAAGAGCAGAGCCATATTTAATGGTGACAATTGTGCGGTCTATTGTCTGGGTAGTATTTTCAGTTCTGTTAGATGAACCAGTAGTCCAAGTTGGAACTGTATTTGCGTAACATGGAACAATAAAAAATAAACTTAATAATAATAATTTTTTCATTTGATACCTACTTTGTTATTTTTATTATCTACTATTTTAGGTGCATTGCCATTACCGTTCTTTTTTTTACCTACCTGTAGGCCAAAAGAAGCAAGCGATCCACTAAAAATCGAAGCGATAAAAGTTGGATCAAAGTCTACAATTTTTTTTCCACTAGGCGGTTCGTAATAAGATGCTGTTAACATTCCAGCAGACCATACAAGAACAGCAATTTTAACAATCGTTTCAACACGATTACCTTCTTTTTCTTCTTGATCTTCCATGTAAAAAAACTGCCTAGTGTGTGAGGAGTAAACTGATAGCTACAGTTTATTTAAGGCAGTTATGACAAACTTAGCAAATGTTGTTATGTTTGGGAAGTAACACATAAACCTATGTACAAAATTTTAAAAACTATAATTTTACACTTCCTTTCAAATACTCATGCAAAAAGGTTGGTGATTCAAATTTTACGATCTTTCGTAAAACAAAGTTCAAATACCGTGGACGATAAATTGGTTGACTTGCTTGAACAAAATTTGTTTCCTAAATTAAACTGATGGCAAAAGATAGATTTCTTAATATCGAATTAGAAGAACCACCTGTAGAGTTACAACTTTCTGTGGAGATGCGTATTAGAGAAGTCTTAAAAAGCGATGATTACGATGGTGTAAAAAGATATTGCACACATCTTATACGTCATCAGATGAAACAGGATGTGTTTCTTGCAAGTTTATTAGGTCGATTAATAGAACTAGAAGCAATGTTAGTTAAAAAACAAATAAAAGAAGAGCGTAAAACTATGGACAGAATAAAAAAATTCTTTCATAATTAAAATAAACAAGGAGGTTTATTATGCCCAAAGGTAAAGGTACGTATGGAACTAAAAAAGGTAGGCCACCAAAAAAGTAAGCGGTTGGTCTACTAGGTTCTAGTTCTCTACCTCACGCTAGAACTGATACCTCAGAGTGATTATTGGTCTGCTCACTCTGGGGTTATTAATTAAAAAGGTAAATCGTTGTCGTTGCCTTTATAAGATGGTGGTATGTCTTTGCGACTAGGTTGATAGTCATTATCTACATCAAACATACTTACCATTATTGATCCAGAATTTTCTTTACCACTATAGTCAGGTATCCCTGCAAAATTTATCCATTTATCTAACAGCATAAATTGTTTGCCTTGGTCATTTTCCATAATGACTCCAATGTTGACCCAGTTTCCCTTTGGGTTGCCATCTCTATCTTTGTACTCTCGTGTTTTGACTGATAGGTTTTTGATTTTTCGTGCCATAAGGAATTTCCTGTAATATGCGTATGCGGACAAAACCACCAAGGTAGTCTGAGTCCATAGTTGAGATAACAGTATTAAAACGTTTATCGTTGATGCCTAATGCATCAGCAAGGCCGTCAATACCTGACTTCATTCTAGCAACTAAGTTATCTCGGTCATAACTTCGTCTATCTGGTGGAATAAAAGTCATTTCTAAAACTAATTTTTCTGGGATGTTTTTATAAACTCCTCTGTATTTTTTTAATTGTTCTTTCGATACACTTTGGCAATCTTTTCTGTATTGTTTTTTTGCTGTTGCCAGCTTTGCCCAATGCAATCTTTTATTTGGTGATAGATCTGATGGCGGCCACCCTAAAACTATTTCAATCATATGAAATCTCCCAAACTATAGGTGCTTTGCTACTTATAAAATTTGTTGCCATTTTAAATTTTTTAAGATCAACTATGTTTTTGTCACCACCTTCACCAGAACCAATCCAACAACAACCTGCTGTAATTACTTCGTTAAGGTCATAGTATTCGTCCATGCTACAAATAATTTTCATTGTGTTTTGCTCCATAGTTTAATTAATAATTTTAGTTCTTTAATGCGTAATTTCGCTGCTAAAATTTTTTGTTGAGTTGTCATAAATTTTTCCTATGTGAATCCCAGTTAAATCCAATTAATGCACCTCCGTTCTCACGCAACCTATCGGTTACACGTTCACCAAGGTAATCTCCTAATTGTTCACTAGGAATATTTGATAATAAAATAGATGGCTTAAGTTTTTCATAGCGTTCATTTAGTACATCAAACAACAATTGTTTTTCAAACTCTGACCCAAACTGTACACCAACTTCATCTAATATCAGCAAATCAGGTGACGCAAATGCATCAATTACTTCGCTTTCTGTTTCTGCTTTTGTATGCCAACTATCTTTTACCCTTCTTATAAGACGTTGTACGGTGACAAATACTGTTGATCGTTGTTGTTGCATAATGCTCAACGCAATGCCTATTGCCAAGTGGGTTTTGCCAGTTCCCGGCTTGCCAACAAAGATTGCAGAACGTCCTGTTTTTATTACTTGGTCAAAATTTTTTGCATAATCTTTTGCAAAAGCTAATGCTTTTTTTTGACCACTTGTTTTTGCTATATAGTTATCTAATGTCCGATCTTTAAATCGTTCTGGAATAGCTGCACTTCCTATTTTCCCTGCCCATCTACGTTGTTTACGTTCTACTTCTGCTTTTTTATCACGAGCTATTTGCAGCTTTGCTTCTGCATCCCTGCGTTCAATCATGCATTTTGGACACTCTGTCCAATGCTCGCCAAGGAAGTTTGTTGAAGTATATGCACCATGCTTTAAACATTTGCGTTCTTCTGTTGGCCTATCCTTGTTAATTAATTTTTCTAAACTCATTTTATAAAACCTCCTTCATAGTTTCTCTACAGGTATTAATAAATCTATTATGAGATTTATTAAATTCTTCTGCCTTTTTAAAATTTTCTTCTCGTTTTTCTTTTTTCCAATCTGTATCTCGACCTCTTTTTGGCAGTGGATATTGTGTGGTCAGATAAAGTACTGCTAAAAAATAAGCCTTAAGAATTAATCCGTAGTCCTCCATTGTTATTTGTATTGTATATTTTTTATTCATATCTTTTGTACCCCCTCACCGTAGTTTGTTGTAGCAAATGACTTTTGTTCTTTACTAATCCAATCGGATTTAAAACTTTGCCATCCTCGTGCTTGGCACATGACCAATGCATCCTCCAGACTAATAGAAGTTTTCTTTACTTCATTCTTTATACCAATCAAAGCAGTTTCTGTTAATGGTGCTTTCTTGTTCTTTCTATGAACTAAGAAATCATCCCATGTTTTTTTGCTTACATTACGAGGACGTCTTAACGTCTTATTAATTGGTTTATGGTTATTGGTTATTGGTTTATGGTTATTGGTTGGCGTTAGTGTACTTGCGGTGGACTTACGGTTCACTAACGCTGCACTATAACCACCTCTAGATGATGCTGCTATTTTGTCTCTATATTTTTTAATTTCTTTATCACCTCTAGGATTAATCCATCCTTTACCTACATCATGTGTAAAAAATTCTTCTAATACAATTTTTACTTCTGGTACATGATCAGGCATTCTTATTTTGCGAGCGACTATACTGGCATCCTCATGCAATGGCTTTTCGTGCAAGTAGTAGATGTCTAAGCATCTACGGTATGCAAGATCCTCCATAGGGTTAAGATGCCCTGTATGGCTCATATAGTCGCTGATGTGATGAGAATAATAATGCATTGCTACTCTTTGCGATAATTGTTTATAACGTTATCCGCTGCCTGATCTACTTCTTCTTTTGCCATACCCATAGCTTCTTTTAATCTAGACAATGGCTGTTCTTGTTTATCAGGTGTAGGAGTTACATTTACTGCCTGTTTAAATTCAGTATCATCATCTATTCTGACAACAGAACTAATTGCATCGTTCTTTGGTAATCGTTTTGCAATGCGATGGATAACAGTTTTCTTAGCCATCTGGTCAAACCATTTAACCCAAGGACTATGAGGAGATGAACTAGCTTTGGATACCTGACGGCATTTATCTATTTCTGCCATGTTCATTACCTCGTAGTACTCACCTTCATTAGTAGTAACAGCAACTGCATAAACACATATAGGTTTGCCACGGTCACCAGTTATTAAAGGTTTGTGTGTAATCTTTGGTGCAGTACCTAATTCGTAATCAAACAAATCATTTTCGTATACAACTTCAGCACAAATAGTTTTAATTAAACCACTATTATGTAATACCTTGATAATGCCTTCGACCATTGGTATGTATTGAACTGAATTGCCATACTGAACTGCTGCTGCTTCTTTGCCATCCAAGTACAAACCGTCTTGTGCTGCCCTCATAAAAGTTTGCATCAAACTGTTTTTGTCTGCTTGTACTAATTTAGGATTTTTATTTAGCGTCAACTTTGCAACGCTAATAAATTTCCATTCGTCCATTGTTGATGGCAATGCTTCTTTAAATTTGTCTGCCATTTTTTCAAGTGTTCCCTGCATGGCTACAAGTGGTGTGATTGATGAGGTCATTAGTTAAACTCCTTTTGGTTGATTAAATCTGAATTGGCGAAAAGCTTTGCGTGGGTTGATGTAAGTACCAACCATGTCTTGAGTAATGTATTTACCCTGACTAGCTTTACTCATGCCACAATTTATTGTTCCGTATTTAGAAACAATCTTAGATGCACCTCCGCTTTTTTCTAAAATTTGTGCTTTTATTGCTTTTTTCTGTTGTTCTAACGAGACACATTCTCTGTTAATTGAATTGTAATCATCAATTAAAATGTCTGTATCTTCATCAGCATTCATAATTAAACTTGCGTCTGCATCGTTATATAAATTTTTCATCATGTATTCTGAATCTCTAAGATAGTCAATGTTAGGTGCTGTACCTAACTTAACTCTTTCCCAAAACTCTTTTACTTTTGTTTCAAGCATCTCACCAACTTCTTTGTTTCTTGCCCTAACAATTGTTTTTGGTGTGTTGCCACCAACTAGTGCAGCAATACATCCCCAACTAACATTGGCAACATGAAGTTGATGTTGTAGTTGCATCTCAATGTGAGGTGGTGCTTCAATATGGCCATTGCCATCATCAATCCACTTCGTGCGATAAACCATTGAATCAACATTTTTAACCTCCATAATTCCAAGTGATCCTTCGCCAACAATTTTGTAGTCAAAGGATGATCCCATGCGTGTGTTGCTATTGCTGAGATAAACATCAAATGGTTCTACATCCCATCCCTGAGACTCTGCACAACCTTGAGCTATAGAGTCTTCAAGTCTGCGACCCCATGCCATACGTTCATTGTCTTCGATGTTAATTACAACCTTATCTTTTTTCTGGTTGTACAACTCAAACTCTGTTTGGTATGGGTTGACGTTAAACAATGCTGATACTTCTGTAGAAGTTACATCAAGCAATCTGTTTTCTAACCAATCTTGTTTGTTGGTTATTGGAATTTCTTTTACGGCTGAATCGTATTCGTGAATCATTAGAATAATTCTCCTTGTTTTTGAATTTTTGGTAAAGAATAAACAGCAATTTTTTTGCCGTTCTTCTGTCTTTTCATTTCTGTTTGTATGTCATGCCCTGCTTCCTTTAAATCATTTATTCTGGCAGCAAGTCTGAAACAAGCAAACAGTTCTAACGCTTCGATGGCAGTTAGTGGGCCGTAGTTCTGTAAGTGATACAGAACCTTGGCACTTTGTGATGTTGTTTGTTTCATAGGTCAGGAGTTTCTTGAAACTTAACGTACTCTTGGTCTGGAACAATTTGCATTTTCCATTTACCAGTACAAACAGTATTGCCACCTGAGTTCCATGTAGGATCTTCTTTCTCATATTCATAATCAGAAAGTTGATACTGCTTTTCTTCTTCAATGCAACCTGATTCAAAATGTTTACGGCTGCCATCAGTAAAGCAACATGAAGGCCAAACAATTTTGGTAATTTCCATTTGTATTTCTTTTAGCCTGTCATCAAGTGAGTACTCGCTGTTGGCATAAAGTTGGATAGTAATTTTCCTCATGATTAAACCTCCATGATGTGTTGGATCTCAGGTTCACCAACGTTTGTGGTTACTTTCTCCCAAGGTGTTTTGTTCATAGCAGAGTTATTTCTCTGAACTATTTGTGCTGCTTCGAGAACGCTGTCTGCTTCAACAACAAAAGTGTGATGAATAATCTTTCGTTCTACGATTTCGTATTTTTTAGTCATTGGTCTAAATCCTGTAATTCACACTCCAAACGTAATTCTTCATCCCAATCTTCTGGAGTGTGGTCAAGATAGGGAAGGCTGGCCAAGTAGGCCAACCTTTGTAGTTTTTGCGTATCTGTCATTGGTATCTGTTGCTAACAAAGTTATCCCAAACATCGTCATGACACCATAAACCATGCACCTGTTTTAATTTTTTAGTCTTACCCCTGCTATCCCAACTGTCGTAGATAGCACCATCTTTTACAGCTACAAAATGCTGGCATTGCTCAACAATGCAAACACTTGGTAATTGATCGACATGAAATTTAGCACTAAAAAGACCATGTCGACTCCAACGTCTGAGGTCTGTGTTGTAACTTCGGCCTATTGTATGAATGATAGAAGTCATGTCACCTGCGGTCATACCACCGTAGGAAGTTTTGTATCTAGTCCTGTAGCCCCAACATGGTTCAGAGTATTCATAATCATTCTCTTGAATCCATTGGTCGGCATAATATTTTACTCGTGAGTAATCTGTGCCTGTAGCTAGAGTAATAGCTCTAACTCCGCAATCACCATGGTCTTCCTTTTTAGGATGTGGATTGCGTTTGAAAAAGTGTAGTCCTGTTGGATGTGAACTTTTTGGTAATTGAATTGTCATTCGTTTTGTAAATAAAAATTTGTAAGTGACGAATTGAAGGCATAACACCTTCGTAATTAAGTATTGCACATAATGCAACCCCTGTCAAGTAACTGGTTAATCGAAGGCATCTCTTTTTTTTAAAACTTCTACCTGCGAACCGCATCTAAAGCAAGATAAATTTGTTAATACTGAAAACTCTGGGTATTGGGGCATTGACTCATCAATGTCTATGTCTCCACTAGGTATTAGGTCAGTATCGCACCAATAGCAGTTCATTCTCTTCCAAAGATAAGTTCATGGGCTGATAGTTCTATACCTCTATCCCATGCAGTCTCAAGCAGCTTACGTTGGATAGATGTTGGTATAGTTCCATCTCCTTTCTGCCATTTAGATACTGATGCTGGATCTCTGTGGATGGCTCGTGCTAAAGCACGCACACCACCGAACTCGGCAATGGCTAATTGTACTGGTGTTTTAATAGTTGATTCCATGTCTATATATTGCCATAAATGCAACATTAATTCAAGTAATTGGGCAAAAAAAAAGAGGGTTGTTACGCCCTCTAAAAATTGCTGTCTTCTAGCTCAGTAACTAAACCATCAAAGTCTTCTGATGGTGGGAGAACTGTTAGCAGTGCATTGACTTTCTCTTCACCGTACTGTTCTCGTAAGCTTTCCAAGTATTCGTATCTATTCTTGTAGCCGTTTTCTTGGTAACGAGAATTGTTGTACTCAGAAATTATTTGTAAATAGAATGTGTCCATTATTGCTCTCCAGATTTCATTTCCCATCTCCATGGGTAAGTGTCAGATGTTCTTGTCTGGTCTGCGTCAGGATGGCGACAAAATAAATCTTCCCATTTACCAACTTCTTGTAACCAGTAATTGCTACCTTTGTCTTTTTGAATTTGTTTACCATGATCTTCTAGGTAGTTAAGTCTGGTAATAATTTCTTGAATAGTTTTCATTTTTAAAATCTCCTGTAAATAAAAAAAAAGGATGTAGGAGTAATTAAACTCCGTACATCTCCTTTAGTTTGTTGCGTGTGTCTACACCTTTGTCGAACAGTGCCTTGAGTCCTGTCTCGTCATTTTGCCAATGTCTGAGGTCATTTCTCAAAGTATTGTGTGTCTCGATGTCTTTAGAGATAGATTTAATTTTCCATTCCCTATCAAATTCGTAACCCATATGGTCTGCCGTAGCTTGAATGAGAGCTAAACCTTCTGGGCTAATGATTTCAGCTAGTTTTTTAATTTCTTTGTCAATCCATTTCTCCATCTGAACTGGTAGCTTTTGGAATTTCTCCCACTTGGCCATTTGCTTTTCATTCTGGATAGCAAGTTTCTCGTCACGCTTGGCCTGTTTTTCAGCATCT
>Ga0209348_1000507_pt1 | contig 20338 bp, 16 predicted proteins | sample ETNvirenome_2_30_FD_184065 | JGI IMG/M metagenome (GOLD analysis project Ga0209348, IMG submission 184065) | Marine viral communities from the Pacific Ocean - ETNP_2_30 (SPAdes) (version 2) | ecosystem: Environmental > Aquatic > Marine > Oceanic | place: Pacific Ocean | collected 2013-06-22
CTAAAGCAGCTATGTGATGATAGTAAAACTGCTTGGGCAGCCACAGGTAAAGTGAATTATGAGCGTAAAGAGAGTGAAAAAGGGAATATGGTATTTAGGCGCTCACTTTACGTAGTAAAAGATGTTGCTGAGGGGGAGTTATTTACCCATGAGAATGTGCGGAGTATTAGACCTGGTTATGGATTGGCACCTAAACACTTAAAAAATGTTTTAGGTAAAAAATCAAATTCAAATATGAAAAAAGGAACTGCTCTTACCTCGGAAGCGCTTTAAATATGAAAGTTGTCTTTGTAGAAAATAAACATAAAACCAGATTTTGGGAACGTATCGCTCAAGAGTTATCAAATGGTGGCCATGAAATTTCTTGGATTGTTCAAAATAAATTATTTAGCCCAAAAGTGGGCTATGTACATGTAATACCATTACCCAAAAATAAAGATTTACACTACAGTGAAAAATTTAAAACATTAGAAAAAAAAGATAGATATTGTTACATATACGATCAGAAACCTACACATTACTCATACTACTATAAGAGCATAAATAGAGTATTGACAGAAATTGAACCGGACTTTGTGTTTGGTGAATCTACTCTATTTCATGAGCTGCTGACCATTCAATGCTGCAGAGAAAAAAGTATTCTTTATCTAAACCCATCAACTTGTCGCTACCCAACCGGAAGATTCTCATTTTATAAATACGATACACAAGAACCATATTTAGGTTCAAATGATGTATGGTCTAATGAGTTGGTTGATCAGATTATTGAACAAGTAACGTTAAGAGAAAAACAGCCCGATTATATGCAAAAACCTAGCTCACTTAAAAAAGTGAGTTATCGCATAAGGCGAATTAAAGGGCTAGTATGTAGCTTTATGTCTTCAGAATTCTTAGGTGAAACATATAATACACCATCATTAAGACAAAAAAGAAAAGTAGAAAGCTTGAGAAGGTTGTATTATCAAAATTATGAAAGTTTAGCAATTGAAAGCATCGATAAATTTGAAATGAGAAATACCTTGGTTTTTCCACTGCAAATGCAACCAGAATCAAACATTGATGTTTGGGGGTACCCATATAACTCACAAAGTGATTTAGTAAGGCAGTTGTCAAAAAATTTGGGTGAAGGGTGGAATATACTTATTAAACCAAACCCTAAATCTAAGTATGAAATATCAAAAGAGTTGCTAGACTCAATAAAAACAAGCACCAATGTATATGCGTTAAAACACAATGTAGACATGAAAGCTCTTTTTAAAAAGTTTGACTTTTTCTTTTCTGTTACGGGAACTATAAATCATGAAACCATCTTATCAGGTAAGAAAAAGTGTTTTAGCCCAAGCTTACCTATTACTAAAAAATTCTCTCCAACGACAGCTAAACTACCTATTAAGCAAGATCTTCTGGCAGATGAAATAATCAATAAAAATAATTCAAGGCTATTAATCTCATATTTAATTAGCTCTAGTTTTTCTGGCTTAATTGGTGACGATATTCACACACCGCAAGTATTTTCAGCAGAGAATATTAGTTCAGTTTCAAAAGCATTCTCTAGTGTTTTAAGTAGGAAGTAGTATGGGTTATTTAACTGGGATTAAAGATTTCTTTTTTGAACTTATGTCCCCTAAAACATCTATTAGTTTTAAAAAAATGAGGCTATTAGCTAGGTCACCAAAGTTACGCGAGCGGTATGCTAATAAGCTGCCAAAGTGTAAGCCAACTAAAGAGGTCCAACAAAGTAAATGGCTAACTTTAAAAGATGAAAATAAATTAGTACTGGAAAGCTTATATCAAAAAGGTTATGCGGAGGGGATAAATCTGACCCCAGAAGCCATTGAGGAACTTATAATATATTGTGATAACAAAGTATTTACACCTGACAGAGATGTTATGGGTGGTACTGAAGTACAATTTAGTGATAAAAATGCACCAGGAGTTAGCTCTATTTATAGTTTAATGAATCCACACAATGACTCTAAAGTAGTGCAGGATTTAGTTGAGTTGTCACCACTCAAGTCGTTGGCTCAGAGTTATCTTGGGGCAATGCCAGTGTTAATGAATAGTCAAATTTGGTATACGTTTCCAATACAAGGCAAAGCTAACCACCACAATTTCGGTTTTCACTATGATGTAGATGACTATAAGTTTTTAAAGTTTTTCTTTTATTTAGATAAGGTAGATAGTGACACAGGGCCTCACATTATAATCTCAGGAACTCATAATGAAAGTAGCGCTTTTAAATATTTTAATCGTCGTATTAGCAATAATGTCGCACAAAAAAGGTATGCAGATAAAATAGTTGAAATGTTAGGAGGGGCTGGAGCTGGGTTTGCTGAAGATACATTCTGTTATCATAAAGGTTGTTTCCCAAATAAAAGGCGATTGATTTTGCAAATCCAATTTGGAATATCCATTAAATAAAGGCGGGTTAAATGTCGTTTTGTATTCATATAAATACAACCAATTTAAAAGAAATATCTGAGCTTTTGATTCAAGAGGGCTCACAACATATCAAACTTGACAATGGAAGTTGGTTGGTTGGCCAATTACGTCATGAGCAACAGAAAAATATCAGTAACGAAAGTATACAAAGTAAATCTAATGACATTGGAAAACTCAAAACATATTTAGACTCTATTTGCTATCAATACTTTGCGGTGTTTTATTCAGAACCATTAGGGCAGTTGTTTTTACTAAAAGATTTTACTGGATGCGAAGCAGGTTATTATAAGATAACCTCATCAAAAATTATTGTTAGTGATAATGTGAATTCTGTTTTGAATGCAACTGATGACAACCAAATAGATGAAATGGCGGCATTTAATTTTATATATTTTGAAATGCCTTGGAAGCCTCAAAGTTTATTTAAAGATATTTATTCAGCTTTAAACGATACTGTATATTGTTTCGACAAACAGAATAACAGCTTTACATTGCAAGATTATTTTAAAGTACAAAGCACTAAAAACTGTCAAACACTCACACTCAGGGACTCAATAACAGCAGCGCATGAAAAAAGATTGTCAACTGATAATGCAATTTTTTTATCCGGTGGTATTGATTCTCAAGTTATGGCTATAGCTTTGAGAAAAGACTTAGGCACTAAAAACTTATCATCTTATAATTTTTCAATCAAAGGCGCTAAGAACTCTGAGCATGCTGAAGCAAAACAAACTGCTAATAGGTTAGGAATTGATTTTGAGCACGTAGAAGTCGACCCTAAAAAAGAAATTGATTTTGAAAAGCTTTTTTTAGAACAAAACTCCCCTTATGTAGGCTCTATACCTTTAAGTAATATTTTTAGTAAGGTTAACAATAATAGAAATGTTACATTTTTTGGTGGGCAAGATACCCGTTTACATACCCCTTCTCTAACTCAATTAGACCTACTTTATTGGCAATTTAATAGTATTATCGGCTCGGCTTCGAAGTCTATTTTAAATACAGCTGGTAAGTTAGGCGCTTTTACCTTAATGCATGCTAGGCGTAAAGAGCGAACAGAGAAGTTCGATAGGCTAATTCGCTTAGTAAGCAATCTAAGTAAACCACAAAACTTTTTAGCTTATAGACACTTTCATATTCACCAATTCGACTTTATCAATGAGAAGCTAGCTACACACGGTGCTTTAAATGAATTAAAGACAATATTAAGCAATCAAAGCTTTTCAACCCCTCGAGATACATACAATAAAATAGTAGAGCTTAACTGGCGTAAGCAATACATGTTTGATATTGAGTATATGGTTGGGAATTGTAGAGGTTTTGGCTTTGATTGTGTTATGCCGTTTTATGATAAAGAGTTAGCGCAATTTTCTGCGAACATTGATTTTGATTTAGCAACAAAAATAACTAAGGGTAGGGCTGGGCATTCTAACAAACAAGTACGAGTGAATAAATTTGCCTTAAGAGAAGCTTATAAAGGCGAGCTAGACGATAGTTTAATTTATAGAGATAAAGCTGTTTGCCCAACTACTTATATGTTTTTTAATGGAGCATTAAAAGCATCGTTGAATGATTTTATCTATAGCAACCCATTAGTAGGAACAGAGCTTGGTGAAGCAATCTATATTAATGAGTTAATAGCTTTAGCCAAGAAAAAACATCAAAACTGGAAGCCTGAAGATAATGCTATTTTAGTTGTAATATTTAATGCTATTGTTATTTCTCAATATTATAAAAAGATACAAAGTTAAATGGTTGGGATAGCTAAAAGCCTTTTAAGCTTTGTTTTTTTTAAAGGGATTGTTTTTTTCTCAGTGATATTCTTTTCAGTATTAGGCTTTACAGAGGAGTATATCCAACTAGAGAAAAATATTGCTTTAGCGACAATGGTTACACCGTTTTTAGTTTTTGGTTTAACCATGAGCTTTTCTCATTACAACTTAACTAAAAAAACAAACAAATATGACTGGTTTTATTGGAATCATTTGAAGTACAGCACTATTGTTTTAGTTTTGCTGTTCTTATGTTTTAGTTTTTTTCAGTGGCCAAATCAAAATGCTGTATTATTGTTGATTTTGTTTGTATTCGCTCGCTTTTATTCACAATCATTCAAAATTAAAAACAATGTGCATTACTCTTCTTTGATTGATGCTCTACCGTATATTTTTATAAGTGTTTCGTTGGTGTTTTTAATTGCGGGTATTAATCTGAATTCAGTATTTACTCTACTTTTTTTTCCTATTATTTATTTTATATTTCGTCAGTTAAACTTTAAATTATCGACGCTATCTTTTAAAGGTATAAAGCCACATGAGTTTTATGCTTTCGGGGGGAAAGCTTTTTATGTCTCAGCGATAGTAGTTGCTGTAACTATGATACCGCGTGCTTTCGTTGATTATTTTATTGGGGATTCTGATATAGAAAGTTTTTTATTATCTTTGAGGTATGCAACAATTTCTGTATTACTCTATCAATTTTTTTCGATAAAATTTTTCTCTAAAATTTATAGTTTAGAACATGGAAAAATATTACTCTTTGGCAGCCTAACTTTCAGTATTGTCTTCTTATTTACTCTATTATGTCTATATTTAATTGGTTTGTTTGGGTTTATTGATAATTCAAACTTTAATTTCTTATCTGCATTAATAACCTCTATTTGGGTAACTGTATCTTTCTTTGAATATTTTGTGTCTAAATCTGAGCGCCAAAGTGTGTTTTTACTTGCTGTGATTATATTGTTGGCTTTTTCCTTTTTCTTTTTAGCACTAGTTTCAGGATTTGTAAGTAAGCAGTATATGTTAATAGTATGTTTCATTTGTGTGGTGGTATCTCAGTTAGTTGCTATTTTTTATAAGAGCTTTACCCGTATGCTAGGTGAGGTTGCTACCTGCTCAATTTTAATAATAATCTTTGGACTACACCATGTTTAAACTTATTTTCCAAAACTTTGTAACAATATTTTTACCTTCCTTATTAAAGGTCATGATATTGAATTTATTGGGGCATTCTATATCTAGAAAATCAAAAATCGGACCTGTTATTTTAGGTGCTTCCACTAAGTTAAAGTTGCATGAAGGTACATTTATAGGGGGGTTCAATTTATTGTCATGCTCCTCAGTTGAGTTAAAAAAAGATTCATTTATTCGAAGGTTTAACACGTTTGAAGGTGTATTTGCTGTTAAGCTTGATAAGCAAGCATCTATTGGTAACTTTAATCGTTTTGTAAATTCTAACAGCGAATTAGAAGAGTTAAAATCGGAATTGAAATTAGGAGTATACTCAAATTTAACATCAAAGCACTATTTTGATATGACAGCAAGTATAATAATAGGCAGTAATACAGTAATAGGTGGTATTGGGAGTCAATTCTGGACTCATGGGTTTCAGCATTTTAACTTAGGGTCAGTCCGACTTCGAGTTGATGGGGCAATATCTGTGGGGGACGGTGTTTATGTAGGGTCGAGAGTTTTACTCAATCCAAATGTAGTTGTAGGGGACGAGGTATCTATTGGTGCTGGGGCAATTGTGGGGAAAAGCATAAAGTCTTCTGGGTTGTATGTATCGCAGCCTTTAAGGTGTATAAAAGTTACAGAAGAAGCTTTTTTCCAAAAATACCGTAAAGTTGATTCAAATAATCCGAATGCTAAAATATTTAGGAAAGAATAATTTATGCTTAAGTTCTCTTTAGATATAGGACCTGTAAAGCTTTATTTATATCTACTATTACTCTGGCTTATTTTGGCTGCCCTTTCACCAATTGATTTTAATGTAAAGTTAGATGCATTAAATGTAATTGTATTAATTGTTTTGAATGTACTTCTTTTCTTGGGTTTTTTATTTGGACAAAAGCTCCCAATAAAAAGTAGAGGTGCGGGCTTTGTGCTTGCTAATAATAATTTAGTATCAAAGCGCTTATTACCAACAGTGTTTTCTCTGGGGTTAATTGGTTTTATATTAAAAATGTATACTTTGTTTATTATAAAAGGCGTACCTTTAACCCTTAATGTAATTGATATTAGATTACTATTATTGAATGACATAGGAGCAGGAAAAGGAGGCGTGTTGTCTTTGGTCGCTGGAATTTTATTTCCATTTTGTCTTTTATTCATACCGCTATATTTTTCAATTTCAGATAAAAGCACTAAGGAAAAGTTGTTGTTTAAGAGCATGCTCTTATTACTTATTGTAGACTCACTCTTTTCTGGCGGGGGGACAAGTATCGTTATAGTTTTCCTTTATTGCTTATTCTCTACTAAAAATTTTATTATAACAAAATCTCGGTTTATCTTAATAACTTTGGGTGTATTAACTGTATTTGCATTAGCTGGATATCTATGGTTATTAAGATTGGAACAAATGTTCGGAGGGATACAGTCTTATTTACATGAATTTAATGGTCAATGGATAGCAAGTTACCCAACTTCTTTTATAAAAGAAGTTGACGAAGAGTCCTTTCTTTCAGTTGTGAATTATATATTTACTTGGATATCTTATTACTTTATTCACGGGGTTTATGAATTTATTTATTTATTAAATAATTTCAACTCAAGTTTACATACACTAGGGCTTTCTCAAGGCTATCTTTTTTTTAAATTTTTTGGGATTTTGGGAATTGATGTCCCTTCTGTGGCAGCTATAGCTAGTGTAAATGTTATTCTTGGTCATTATCAAACTTTTTGGGGTTTAGCCTATATCGATTTTGGTTATATGTTCTTAGCTGAAGTCTTTTTATTAGGTATAATATGTAGCTTCTTATATAGAAAAAAAGAGGAGGGCTACTACTCCGGTATTATTTTTTACCCCTTTATTCAATCTCAATTAATTTACTCTTTCCTTTCTAATCCGTTGAATGGGCAAATTTCTTATATGATTGTAAGTGGTACTATTTTATTATTTTTAATTAATTATAAGAAGCTTCAGGAACAGGTTTAATGAGAGTTATACAATTTAGTAAATTTTATAAGCCTTACTCGGGCGGCTTAGAGTCGGTTGTATCTGATATATCTGAGGGGGTTAATGGGTGTAAGGTCACTGTACTAGCAGCAGATCCAAATAACTTAAGGAAAAGAGAGGTTATTAACAATGTAGAAATAATTCGTTCGAAAGAATATTTTAACTTAGCTTCAACCTCCCTTGCTCCAAAATATATCGTGGATACCCTTAAATATTCTAACAGCGGAATTTTGCATGTACATTTACCTAACCCTCTAGCTAATATCGCTCTTTTTTTGGCTTTCTTAGCTCGTCGGGATTTATCTACAATAGTTATCCACTGGCACAGTGATATTATAAAGCAAAAATACCTTTTGGCTTTATATAAGCCATTGCAAAGCTGGTTATTAAAAAAAGCTAAAGTCATAATCGTAACAAGCCAGCGTTACTTAGACTCATCAGAGCCTTTAATGCCTTATAGAGATAAATGTATTGTTGTTCCTATTGGGATTGATAGTATTCATCCTAAAGTTAATGAAGATTTAGTCTTAAGCTTAAAAAGTGAATATAGAGGAAAGAAAATTGTATTTTCTTTGGGTAGGCACATCTATTACAAGGGTTTTGAATATTTAATAGAAGCCGCAAGAAAAGTTGAAAACAGCGTTTTTTTAATTGGTGGTAAAGGACCTGACACTCATAAATATATTAGTATGATTAAAGAATATAATCTTGAGGACAAAGTTAAATTAATAGGCCGAGTTGAAGATGAAGAGCTGCCTTCTTATTATGCAGCAGCAGATGTATTTTGTTTTCCATCTATTGAGAAATCTGAAGCATTTGGAGTGGTACAGCTTGAGTCTATGTCGGTTTCGACACCGGTGATTTCAACCGATATAGCTGGAAGCGGCGTTCCCTGGGTTAATAAGCATGGGGAAAGTGGTTTAGTCTGTGAGCCCAAAGATGTTAAATCGCTGGCTGAAGCGCTAAACAGAGTTCTAAATAACAATGAACTACATAAGTCTCTAAGTAAAGGGGCTTATTTACGGTATTTAAAATACTTTACAAAAGATAAAATGATCAATAAAACTGAACAAGTATATAAGGATATAAACCAGCAATGAATCTGCTACCAATTATAATGGCCGGTGGCTCAGGTACACGTTTATGGCCTCTATCCCGCGGTAACTATCCAAAGCAATTTTTAAACTTAAGCGGTGAGTTTACAATGCTGCAAAGCACGTTAAATCGTTTAGATGGGTTAGTCCATTCACCAGCGATGCTCATTTGTAATGAAGAGCACCGGTTTATCGCGGCAGAGCAAGTACGCCAGCTAGGTGTTGAACATAGCGGTATATTTTTAGAGCCAGTAGGGCGCAATACAGCACCCGCTATTGCGCTTTCTGCTTTTAAAGCATTAGAAAATGGTGAAGACCCATTGTTACTCGTACTAGCTGCAGATCATGTTATTAATGATACGAGTGCATTTCAGCAAAGTGTTAACCAAGCAACAGAGCTTGCTAAGCAAGATAAGTTAGTCACATTTGGCATTGTTGGAAATAAACCAGAAACGGGTTATGGGTACATAAAACGGGGTGAGCAATTTCAAACAGGTTATGCTGTCGATAGTTTTGTAGAAAAACCCGATGCGGCTACCGCTGAAAAGTATATTGCAAGTGGCGATTATTATTGGAATAGCGGCATGTTTTTGTTTAAAGCAAGTCGTTACCTAGAAGAGTTAAACGCATTCCGCCCAGATATATATGCTACGTGTAAAAAAGCGATGCAAGTACAAAATGACGATATGGATTTTGTGCGTGTAGATAAAGCAGCATTTGAAGTATGCCCAGACGAATCGATAGATTATGCAGTAATGGAGCACACTAAAGATGCTGTTGTTGTGCCTATGGATGCAGGCTGGAGTGATGTGGGTGGTTTTGCTGCATTGTGGGAAGTATCAGCACAAGATGAAAAGGGTAATGCGTTTAAAGGTGATGTAAAAGCCGTTGATACAAAAAACACCTTAATTTTTGGCGAAGATAAGCTTGTTGCTACCGTTGGCGTTGAAGATTTAGTAATTGTTAATACAAAAGATGCAGTGCTAGTTGCTCATAAAGATAAGTCGCAGCATGTAAAAGCAATAGTACAACAATTAAAAGATGAGCAGCGCTCTGAGGCTAAATTACACAGGGAGGTCTACCGTCCTTGGGGGAAGTATGACTCTGTTGATAATGGCGAGCGCTTTCAAGTTAAACGCATAACGGTAAAACCGGGAGCGAAGTTAAGCGTACAAATGCATCACCACCGTGCAGAGCATTGGATTGTTGTATCAGGTACCGCTAAAGTACAAATTGATGATACAGAGCAGTACGTAACAGAGAACGAGTCGGTTTATATTCCTATCACCGCGGTGCATGCTTTAGAAAACCCAGGTAAGGTTGATTTAGAGTTAATTGAAGTACAGTCAGGCTCTTACCTTGGGGAAGATGACATAGTGCGTTTTGAAGACCGCTATGGGCGCGTAAAGTAAAGCTAGTTTATAGCGTTAGTCCTTAATAATATTAACCACTGTGAGGCTAGTGCTTTTTCAGTGGTTAAAACGTTAAGTAAGGGCTTTTAGCACTTTCAAGTAAATGCATTATCAGCTCATAGCGATGCGCTTATTTTGCAGCATTCATTTTGCTTTGTGTTAGGTATAAAGCGCATCTCAACTTAGATATCATCATATTATAATAATCCGGAAGTTTAATGAATAAATTGATAAGTTCTCAAGTAATCACGCAAAGTGGTATTGCTTTTGGTACCAGTGGTGCACGAGGTTTAGTCAATGACTTTACGCCAGATGTGTGTGCTGCGTTTGCCATCGCGTTTGTAAAATCAATTGATAATGAGTTTAGTTTTAATACTGTTGCACTGGCGATAGATAATCGACCAAGTAGTTATGCGATGGCGCAAGCCTGCGCACAAGGGTTAAAACAACTCAATATTGATACTGTGTATTATGGGGTGATACCTACCCCAGCGCTGGCCTATAAAGCAATGCAAGATGCGATGCCGTGTATAATGATTACAGGCAGCCATATTCCTTTTGACCGCAATGGCTTAAAGTTTTATCGTCCAGATGGTGAAATCACGAAAGACGATGAGCAAGCTATTTTACATAATGATGCGCCTTTTATGCCGCTGAGTGAGTTATTAGTCCTAACTGTGAGTAATTCAGCAGAGCAGGCCTATATAAGCCGTTATGCAGAGCTATTTAGTGCTGATTCGCTTGCGGGTAAAAGGATAGGTATATACGAACACTCAAGCGCGGGGCGTGATATATATAAATCATTATTTGAAAGCCTAGGGGCAGAAGTAACGAGCTTAGAAAGAAGCGATACCTTTGTGCCTATCGACACCGAAGCAGTGTCGGATGAGGATAAACAAAAAGCCCGTGACTGGTCAAGAACGCATGGTTTTGATGCGATATTTTCAACAGATGGTGATGGCGACCGTCCGTTGGTGGCAGATGAGAATGGTGAGTGGCTGCGAGGAGATATTCTGGGTTTGTTATGCAGTCAGTTACTTGGCATAGACGCATTAGCAGTGCCTGTTAGTTGTAATACAGCTATAGAGAAATCAGGGTACTTTAAACATGTTGCGCGCACCAAAATTGGCTCCCCTTATGTAATTGCGGAGTTTTCTGATTTGAATCGTTCATATCAAAACGTAGCAGGGTTTGAAGCGAATGGGGGGTATTTACTGGGCAGTGAGGTAATGTTAAATGGCAAGTTACTAAGCGCGCTCCCTACACGTGATGCACTATTGCCTGCGTTTATGCTATTAAGCCAGCAAGAGCCTATATCAAATCAGTTAAATAAGTTACCAAAGCGATTCACTGCTAGTGATCGATTGCAAAATTTTCCTAAAGAAAAAAGTTTAGAGTTTATTGAACAACTGAAAAATAATGCTAATGACTTTCTTAAAGATATTGCTTATGAACAAAGTTACGAGTTAGATATTACGGACGGCTTACGGATAACACTAGCATGCGGTGATATAGTACATCTAAGACCTTCAGGAAATGCGCCTGAGCTTAGGTGTTACGCTGAATCCGACACATGTGAAAAAGCAAAAAAAATAATATGTGATGTATTTGATAAAGGCTTTAAAAACACTTAGCTTTACTATCCCCCCCAACTTAACAGGATCTAGGGTTATAAAGTAATTTCCAAGTGTTCCCTTAGGCTGAGAATGTAATTTAGTGCCTGAAGTTGTTTTTTATGCACTTAATTTTATTACCAAAGCGTTTGTTTACTACTGTGTAAATAAACGATTTAGGATAAGGAAAACCATGTTTATAGATTTACTGCTTACCTTTTTTATTGCGTTTGCCGTTTTGTTTTTAATGCGCAAAGTAGCGCGGAGTGTAGGGTTGGTAGATAAACCATCCGGCCGCAAAATGCATACAGGCAATATTCCGCTAGTTGGTGGAGTAGCTATTTGTATAACCATAGTAAACTACATTTACACACATCCAAACATGATTAATCATGCCAATCTATACATGATTTGTATAACCGTCCTAACGGCCGTAGGTGCGCTTGATGATCGTTTTGATTTAAGTGTAAAAATACGAATGTTAGTGCAATCAGTTATATCAATTGCCATGATTTACTTTGCTAAAGCCGAATTAGTAACACTGGGAAATATATTAGGGTTTGGTGAAATAGTTTTAAGCTACGGCTATTTAGGTAGTATTGTTACTGTGATTGCTGTTATAGGTTGTATCAATGCATTCAATATGGTTGATGGCATAGATGGTTTATTAGGTGGCTTATCGGTCGTAACATTTAGCGCTATCGGTATTTTACTGTATGGAGAAAATGAGCATAGCCTAAGCTATTTATGTTTACTGTTAGTTGTTTGTATGATCCCATATATAGTAATGAATCTAGGCCTTATTGGGCGAGAGCGTAAAGTTTTTATGGGTGATTCAGGGAGTATGATGATTGGATTTACAGTCATTTGGTTGTTAATTGGCGCCAGTCAAACCCCTGGTAACTCTATAATACGTCCTGTTACTGCATTATGGCTGATTGCACTACCCCTTATGGACATGGCTGCAATAATGATACGCCGTATAAAGCAAGGTAAATCCCCTTTTAAACCAGACCGCGAACATCTACACCATATTTGTCAACGTTTAGGTTGTAGCCCCACGCAAACTCTTATGCTTATTTGCTTTATTGCTGCGTTATTTGCCTCCGTAGGCATTATAGGTGAAGTTTTTGTAATACCTGAATTTTTAATGTTTTATAGCTTCATAATCATGTTTTCAGTCTATTTATTAGTATTAATAAACTACTGCGCCATTATTAACTTTTTTAGAAGAAAATTGGACTTACCTGAAAAGGAATATTCAGCCGGCAAATAATTTTACAACAACCTATTTTAAGTGCAGCTTTATATTTAGCTTTTGCTTGTTTCAATAAACTTCTGGATACAGATTTTTACAGTATGCATTTATTATTTGTACATATACGCATTTATAAAGATTAATTAAGGAATAACCATGTCACGTAAGTATTTTGGTACTGATGGCGTAAGAGGAAAAGTAGGTACTTTTCCTATTACGCCCGACTTTGCAATGAAGCTTGGCTGGGCTGTAGGTACTGTTTTAGGCTCAACGGGTACTAAAGAAATCTTAATCGGTAAAGATACACGTAATAGTGGCTACATGTTTGAATCTGCTATTGAGGCTGGTCTTTCGGCCGCAGGTGTAAATGTGGCTTTTGTTGGCCCAATGCCAACCCCCGCTGTTGCATACTTGGCTTCAACTTTTAGAGCCGATGCCGGTGTAGTTATAAGTGCCTCGCATAATCCGTTTTATGATAACGGCATTAAGTTTTTTAATAATTTTGGCACTAAACTAAATGACGCACAAGAGTTTGAAATTGAGGCTTTACTTGAGCAAGCACTAAATAATAATGCTATGCAGTGTGTAAGCTCTGAGCGTTTAGGTAAGGCAAGGCGTATTAACGATGCTGCCGGCCGCTACATTGAATTTTGCAAAGGTATATTTGCAAAAGATTTAACCCTTGAAGGTTTAAAAATTGTTGTAGATAGCGCCAATGGCGCAGCGTACCACATTGCTCCTAATGTCTATTCAGAGTTAGGTGCTGACGTGATCAGTATTAATGATAAACCAAATGGTTTAAACATTAATGAGCGATGTGGCGCCACTCACTTAGAGAGTTTACAAGCCTCTGTAATTGAAAATAAAGCAGACCTTGGTATTGCTCTTGATGGTGACGCCGACAGGCTTATGCTGGTGGATGACGGCGGGACAGTGATTGACGGGGATCAAATTCTTTATATATTAGCTAAAGCTGCAAAGTTACAGAATAAAATGGAAGGTGGTGTAGTTGGCACGCTCATGTCTAATCTTGGGTTAGAGTTAGCGCTAAAGGAAATGGATATTCCATTTAAGCGCGCTAAAGTGGGCGATCGCTATGTAGTAGAGCAGCTAAAAAGTACTGGCTGGAAACTGGGTGGGGAGGGCTCTGGTCATATTTTACATCTAGATTTCGCAACAACGGGGGACGGCATTGTTGCATCACTCTTAGTTTTAACTGCACTAATCCAACAAAAACAGTCATTGAAAGAATATGTAGCAGGTATGGAAAAATTACCGCAAGTTCTTTTAAATGTACGCTTATCACAAAATAATGCGGATGAAATATTAAATACTAGCTCAGTGAAGCAAGCGGTGAGTGAAGCCGAAATCGTACTTTCTGATTCTGGGCGAGTTTTACTCCGCAAATCGGGCACTGAGCCACTTATTCGTGTAATGGTTGAATCTACAAACTCAGTAGTATCACAACAACAAGCAGAGCATATAGCCGAAGCTATTAAAGCGTTACTGTAAAAGCTCATTTTTGTGATTTTGCATATCGCTAATTTTTGATTGCGCGGCTTTTGTCGCGCGTGATTTCACCTTTCACCTTTCACCTTTTACTTTTAGGTTTGGCATCACCGTGTTGGTACTAGGAGCTCAATATCTAATAGATGATATTGGGCAATTCTGATAAAATTATGCTTATTAATTACCAATGAAAACATTAAGGGAATAACATGAAAATTGCCGTGGTAGGTACAGGCTATGTAGGCCTTTCAAACGCTATGCTTTTGTCGCAACATAACGAAGTGGTTGCGCTTGATATTGACGAGAAAAAAATAGCTCTTTTAAACGATAAGCAGTCACCCATTGTTGATACAGAAATTAGTGAGTTTTTAACGCGTGATGACTTAAATTTTACAGCCACTACTGACAAGGTAGCCGCTTATAAAGACGCTGATTACGTAATTATAGCTACACCCACTGACTACGATGTTGAAAACAACTACTTTAATACTAGCTCTGTTGAAGCCGTAATTAAAGATACTATGGTGCATAACCCTAATGCGGTTATGGTGATTAAGTCGACTATTCCGGTAGGCTTTACGGCTGATATTAAAAAGCAACTTAATGCTGAAAACTTAATATTCTCTCCTGAGTTTTTACGTGAAGGCAAAGCGCTGTACGATAACTTACACCCGTCACGTATTGTTGTAGGTGAGCAAAGCGAGCGCGCAACTATTTTTGCTAACTTACTTAAGCAAGGCGCTATTAAGCAAGATGTTGAAGTGCTATTTACTGACTCAACAGAAGCCGAGGCTATTAAGTTATTTTCTAACACTTACCTTGCCATGCGTGTAGCTTACTTTAATGAGCTTGATAGCTACGCAGAAGCGCATGGCTTAAACTCTAAACAAATTATACAAGGTGTAGGCCTAGACCCTAGAATTGGCAGTCATTATAACAATCCGTCGTTTGGTTACGGTGGCTACTGTTTACCAAAAGATACTAAGCAACTGCGTGCTAACTACCAAGATGTGCCAAACAATATTATTGGCGCTATTGTAGATGCCAATACCACGCGTAAAGACTTTATTGCAGACTCAATTATTAAACGCAGCCCTAAAATTGTCGGTGTGTACCGTTTAGTAATGAAAAGCGGTTCTGATAACTTTAGGGCGTCTTCTATTCAAGGCATTATGAAGCGCATTAAAGCAAAAGGTATTGAGGTTGTTGTATATGAGCCCGTGCTTGAAGAGAATGAGTTTTATCACTCACGCGTAATAAAAGACTTAAACGAATTTAAGCAAATATCTGATGTGGTGGTTTCTAACCGTATGGTAGAAGAACTGAGCGATATTGCAGATAAAGTGTATACACGCGATTTATTTGGTAGCGATTGATTAGCGGTTAATCTTGCTAAACATTTATATACTGCTAAATCTATTTTACCCTCAATGTATCATCCTTGATTCATTGAGGGGTTACAGCTTCAAAAAATATTAATTTAACCAAAAGCTAAAACCTTCCCATTCAGCCCCCATCTACATTTTACCTGTTAACTTAAAAATAATTAATTTACAAATAAAGGACTACCCATGAAAGCTGTTATTCCTGTTGCTGGCCTTGGCACACGCATGTTACCTATGACTAAAGCAATTCCAAAAGAAATGCTACCGATTGTAGATAAACCACTTATTCAATACATAGTGAGTGAGTGTGTAGCTGCCGGTATTAAAGACATTGTACTTGTAACGCATAGCTCTAAAAACGCCATAGAAAACCACTTTGATACCAGCTACGAGCTTGAAGCAACGCTTGAAAAACGTGTTAAACGTGCACTACTTGAAGAAGTACGCTCTATTTGCCCTGCTGATGTAACTGTAATGAGTGTTCGCCAAGGTGAAGCTAAAGGTTTAGGTCACGCTATTTTGTGTGCAAAACCAATTGTAGGCGATGACGATTTTATTGTATTGCTCCCTGATGTAATACTTGATGCTTATACGGCCGATCAAAAAACTGAAAACCTAGCCGCGATGATCAAACGCTTTAACGATACCAATGCCAGCCAAATTATGCTTGAACCAGTAGCACAAGATGATGTAAGCAAATACGGTATTGCTGATATTAACGGTGTACAGCTAACACCAGGTAACAGTGCGGCAATTAAAACAATGGTTGAAAAACCCGATGCCGATAAAGCACCGTCAAACCTTGCTGTTGTTGGTCGTTATGTGTTAAGTAAAAACATTTGGCCGCTTCTTGCTAAAACGCCAGTAGGCGCTGGTGGTGAAATACAATTAACAGACTCTATTGATGCGTTAATGACCCAAGAAACCGTTGAAGCATTTCATATGAGTGGGCGATCGCACGACTGTGGCGATAAGCTAGGTTACTTAAAAGCGATTGTTGAATACGGTATGCGCGATGTAAAACTTGGCGACGACTTTGGTAAATACTTAACTACATTAATTAACGATGAGTCGACTTTGAAATCTGATAATGTTGTAAATTTATAAAATTGTAGAGCGTAACCTATACTATTTGTAAGCGCGGCTATATGCCGCGCTTTTTTGTGGGTGTATGTATTTTGCTAGTGATAAGTCATTATGTTTTGCGTGAGCAAGCTTCACGCCTACAAAAAATTTAAAGGATTAATTCACAAAGAGGTTAAGAGACGCTGCGCTTTAGAAGTTAACGCTGTAGTCGCGGCTTTATGCCGCGTATTGAGTATTAGTGCCAAACGCGAGTTAAACTCGCTGCTACTAAAATATTCAAAGCAAAACTTTAAGGTGCGCTTTTAATAAACGTTAAAATTTTGCAAATACAGCTAAGCGTGAAAATGTTTCCCCGTATACATCTTTACCTTGATAGAGCTCTGCCCCCCAGCTTTGTGCCCCCATTATAGGTTTGCTTAACTTACGTGTATAGGCTGTTTGCAGCTCATAGCCTGTTTTATAGCCGCTGTTTTTATTTTCAAGCGTACGGATAGTGGTATTAAGTGTTTCTATAGAACTTAAATGCCAATGCCAATTTATACTCATTATTTTAGCCGGCGTGTAGTCGGTATAATCATGCTCATCACCCGCCCAATGGCCAATCACACTCCCCGAGTTACGGTTTCCATCAAGGTATAAGTGGTTACCATACCAGCCGGGCTGCCAATTACTGTGTTCAAAACGAAAACTGTGGTTATTGTTAATAAAGGGCAGGAATAGCCCAAAACTGTAGGCGTTATTACGAGTACCTCCTAAGGTATCCTCTAATGCGATTTCACCATAAAATTCAAATGGTAGTGAATAAATGCTATTGTTGTACTCAAATGTAATAGAGCCTAGTTGGTCGCCTAGTTCGTAATCATCCCCCAATTCATTTGCATCAGCCGTTGTTATGTTGTCTTTACTACCTGGGGTAAAAAAACCTTCAGCAAAATCTTTTAGTGTTACGCTACGCGGCCCGCCACCAAACTGCATTAAGCGGCTTAAACCAATGGTTAAATTATCGGTAGCTGCAAAGCTTGTATGTAAACCGAATAAATAGGGCTTGCCCGGCTCGTAAACTCTTTCAACGCCAGTTTGTTTACCTTCTTTTAATATGCCGCTTTGCTCTGTCATTTGGCTAATAAACATGTCGTATCTAATTTTAAAGCTAGTGATTGGCTCTACGTTACTTATTGTTATAGAAGGTGTTGTTTTAGCTTGTGTGCTTAGTAGCATGGCGCTGTCTTCAAAGGGAGAGTACCAATGTTCACGGTAGCCAATATCTAGTTGTGCGTATTTATAACCTAGGTAAACAAAACTTTGTGTTGGAAGTATTTCGTCTTCGTTGGCTATGCCTGCCACACTTACACCAAAGTGCCGGCCAAAGTTAGCGTATGCTCCGCCTTCAACAATTAAGTTGGTTTTTGTGGTTTGCCCGCGCTGGTTTAGCAGTGTTTTGTTTTTAGTACCTGCAGCAATGGTTAACTTTGCAAAAGCGCCTGCGTCGCTTTGTACATATGGACTAAGCTGATAAGAAAGCGTTTGATATAACTCAGGGTAAGTATGCCTAACTGTCTGTAGCACTCTATAGATATCATGCGCTTTATAGGGCTTACTCATTATGTGTGTGTTTTTACTTACAGCTAAAAGGCGTTGTACTTGATGTTCAAGCTCAGGAACTTGATTTAAAGGTAAATAAGGTGAAACCCCGCCTTTAGCCATTACATTTGCACTGATTGCCATCCCGACAAGTAGCGATATTTTTTTTAGCATAATTATTCCGTTAGCAAAAAATTGTTTAAGTAAAAAACGTTAATGCGAGGTTAGCAATAAATAACTAAGTAAGAAAGAAAAAGACTCAAACCCACGTAGATTAGTCGTTATTTAGTATGGGTAAGATCTACATTTTTAGCCCAAATGAGCTTTGAGGTTAAGTTTTATTTTACAGGCGCGCAGCTTGCTGGCGGTTTAGAGTGATTGTGTCACCACAGAGTACATTGAGCTGAGAGGGAGAAGTAACTAACTAATGCTCTTGCTTTCTTTGTGTAGTGCAAAGCGCTACGGTGGCCTCGGTGGTAATTTAATAATTAATGAGAAGCTTCGCTTCTAACGTGTGCAAGCTCTACGTTTGCCGCCGGAATTGACGCTGGGGTAAATAAATTTACTTGCTGGCGTTTGGTACATTATAAGCTCTTCGAGATAGCTATTTTTCTTGCATAAAGTTGGTTTTTTGTTAACCTACTTGCCTTCCTTTTTTAGCTTGTTGAGGTGTATATGGCGTTGTTATCTCGTTCGATATTGGCGTTGTGTTTAGCACTTTCAAGCTCTGCAGTTTTAGCTCAGTCACAGTGCGATGTTGAGCTTAGTCATGGCTTAATTATCACTGACGACGTTATACGTATTCTTGATAAAGGCCAAACACGCGTACAAATTAATAATAACAATCAGCTTTTTATTCGAGGTTACTGGGTTGATTTAAGCACTGAAGAAAGCAAAGTACTTGAGCAATTTAGCAATGGTATTCGCCATACGGTGCCGGAGCTTGTTAATTTGGCTACCGATGGTGTTAACTTAGGTTTAAGCGCCATTGAACATGTAGTCGAGGGGATGTCTGACAAAGAGCCAGAGGTGCTAAAAACCCAGCTCCAGTACGTAGAGCGTGCGCTTATGGACAAATTTAAGCGCGGTGATGACTTCTTTTTTATCGCGCCACAGTCGCTTTCGCAAATAGATGATTTTTTCACTAAAGAAATTAGCCAGCAAATACACTCTGCCGTACATGGTTCGTTAGGGGCTATTTTAATATCGCTTGGTGATGCGTTTAAATCACGCGAAGGTAATATTGAAGACCGCATTAACGACATAGGCCAACGTATGGATATTATCTCGAAAGAAATAGATAAATCACTGCAAAAAAAGGCTCAGCAACTTGAGCTTAAAGCCTCTGAATACTGTGAATGTTTAAACGCACTCGATGTGACCGAATCACGCTTGCAAGCGATTGTACCAGGCATGGCTGACTTTGATTTAGTACAGATAAAATCGTAAGGAAAGTGGGGAGTTATTAGTTATAAGCTGTTAGTTATTAGCTTTTAGCTGTCAGCTGTCAGCTGTCAGTTTTAGGCTTTAATTGCGTTTAGGGTTTCTATTTCTTGAAATACTTCTAAGCTAACAGTAAATAGCTAGGATTTAGCCCATGAACTTTGAAAACTTGGAAGTATGGAAACGATCTGCTCGCTTAAGTGCTGATATTTATAAAGCGACTAGCACTATAAAAGATTACGGATTTAGAGATCAATTAACGCGCTCTGGCTTGTCTGTTCCTAGTAATATAGCCGAGGGAATGACAAGAGACAGCAATAAAGAAAAAGTGAGGTTTTTAGATATCGCTCGCTCATCAATAGCTGAAGCAAGAACGCAAATTTATATTGGAATAGATATTCGTTATATAGATAAGTCCGTTGGTCGAAAGTGGCTTGATGAAACCGTAGCGCTTTCAAAAATGTTGACTAGTTTAATCGCAACATTAAAAATGACCGCTGACCGCTGACCGCTGACCGCTGACCGCTGACCGCTGACCGCTGACCGCTGACCGCTGACCGCT
>Ga0209348_1000508_pt1 | contig 20321 bp, 17 predicted proteins | sample ETNvirenome_2_30_FD_184065 | JGI IMG/M metagenome (GOLD analysis project Ga0209348, IMG submission 184065) | Marine viral communities from the Pacific Ocean - ETNP_2_30 (SPAdes) (version 2) | ecosystem: Environmental > Aquatic > Marine > Oceanic | place: Pacific Ocean | collected 2013-06-22
GTGATAGTTGATAGACAAGTTGTAGTTTAAGTCTTCTTTCTGGTGTCTCTTGAGGATTAGAACGGAAGTCTTTTTCTATCACTTTGCGGTCTATTATCAGGCGGTGAGAGTTCATTACAGGTTCTAGGGTGTCAATTATGCGTAGTTCTTTGGTCTTATTATTTCTAACGTCTTCAACTTGGCATGGGTGGAACCTCATTAGGAAAGGTTTTAATAGTTCAGCGAACATACCACCACCAAAGTTTTGTTCAACGAGTATTTGATTTATGTTATTGTCTCTAGCAATCTTACTAATCTTCTCCAGAACGGCATCTGAGTAGCCCCCAGACAAGCCTAAACACTCTGTGACGTATAAATTACCATTAAGCATCTTAACGCAGCTTATAGCGGTCTGATCCTTGCCCTTTCCTGATGGGTCAACGAACATTACTGACCCTGTATATTCTATGAAGTCACCAAATTCTTGGGCTGGTCGGTAGAATCTATCGCCATTGAAGCCTACACATTGCAGATCGGTGATGACATATTCGGGATTATTAGACCAGATTATTTTTTCTGGTGCAAATTCTTTATTTACAGAAGCGATTACTAGGTCATTTATTTTTAAAGGGTATCTATCTTGATCTGAAAGGGTTGTATCTAGTTGAAACTGTAGATTGAAGCCAGAACGCCCATAGGAAGCTTCACGTTCCATCAAATCCTGTGCAGAGAACCTTATAGGGTCTACAGGATCACGTGGCTTTACAAGCCCTTCTAGAAGTTCTTTCTGGATTTTAGGAGCAAGTCTATCTCCATAGTTGTTTTTTAGTTCTGGGTATCTAGCTGTCCATATCCTTGTTTCATATCCTCTTTCTTCTAGTGTTAGGTACACAGAGTTTTCTACTTGTGGTGTACCAAGAAAAGTAATCTTTCCATTTGGTTTTAATATTGCTTCAAATTCTTTTACAGCTTCACTAAGTTTGTCTCTCATAGGCTGTGTATAGGAGTTATTAGGAACTTCTACGTCATCTGCAATCACTTCATCTGCTCTAGCTCCTGACATCTGCCCTAGAACCCCTCTGGAAGAGCATGAAGGGGCATGATCGGCCTGTGCAGGTTTTACATCAAAACTAACCTTACTGTTTCTCTGGTCGTCTCTGGGAATCAAATCAGCAAGTATTGGCATCTCATTGATAAGACGCATGGTAAATGTAGTAAAGTTATCGGCTCTATCTTTACTGGCAGATACAACCAAAAACTTTAGTTGTGGATTCATACGAAGTCTCCACACTACATAGGTAGATGTAATCCAACTCTTACCTACACCACGAAATCCCTGTATAATTTTACGTCTTGCACCATATTGTAGATATTCAGCTATGTCTAACTGAACAGGTGTAGGATCTGGTAGGTTTAGATGTCTCCAAGTAACGATTAAGAAATATCTAAAGTCTTGTAGTTTTTTTGGTAGGGGTTGCAATTATAAATCAGCTAAAGGTACAGCATCTAAGTCTGGTAGGTTCTCCATAAGCTCTTGCATTGGGTTCTTTTCTACAGGTAAACATTCAACACCATTATCTTTTAGAAACTGTCTGGCTACGTTTAAATCCCCTGCCTTTGCTTCTCCACTTGTAATCTTATCTGTCAGTTCTTTTGCAAGAAGTAAATGTAACTTTTCTAGGATTTTAAAATTTTTATCCATGATTAGTCTTGTTTTTAAATAATATAATCACTTCTCACCTGTATTGCCAGATAGAAGATACTTTATTTTACCAAAGAAACCTAGTTTTCTAACTTTCTTGTATAGTCTCATACCTTTCTCATAGCGATATAGTTTGGTTTCTATCTCTGATATACGCATTATTGCTGAAGTTAAAAGCAAATCCTGTAGCTTGGTGTACTTAACTAGGTCTAAACAGTATGCTCTTACAGCTTCATCAGGCAGTTGTTCTGTTTCACGTTGCTTTACTTCAATTTCAAACTCTATTTCTGGCGGTGGGTTGCCGACAAGGATTTTGAAAAACTCTTTATGGTTCATATCAGTTCATTTTAGGAAACAACTGTTGCTCTAACATATCAACAGCCCTGTCATCTAGCGTATTGGTAGTTTGTTTGCAGATAGCTCTAAGCAAATCGACTACTAATCTCTTTACAGCAGTTGTAGTAAAGAACTTTAGTAGTACTGGTTTTAAGATTTTAAGCATAATAATCTTGTGTTACTTTCCAAACATAGCTACATTGCTAGTATTAGACAAGAGTTTGCACTTCTATGGAAGATCAAGAACCAAGTAAAGTCGAAACCATAGTCAAAGTTTGTGTGCTTTTATGGTCGGCAACGCTATTATCTCTCTCATACTACGAACCGCCATCTGGTAAAAAGATTGTAGATTTTGACCCGACATTTATTGCAAGTATTTTTTCAGCTAGTACTGCATCACTAGGGTTTCAAATAAAGAAGAAAAAAGATACTATAGTAGATAATAAGAACACTAAAGTAACCACCAAATGAAGAAACTATTATTACTAAGTTTGTTTTTAGTTGCACCTTGTTATGCAAACGGAGTGCCTTCTTGGACTACTGGCTCTAGTAACAGAACTGAGAATACTACACAGACTATAACTCGCAGTGTAGTCACAGAAAAATATGGATCAGCCCTAAATACTTGGGAAGCATCTAATATTTCTGTAGCTGCTTCTGCTGGTATTTCTGGCGGTGATGCAGTATTTACAGTTGCAGATAGTACAAAAGATTGGTCACTTAGTATTACTACTAGGGCAGCAAGTCAAATGACCGAAAAGATTACTCTTAATGATGCGATTACGACTACTAGCGTTATCACTTCTTTGTCTGTCTTTAGTCAGTAATAAAGCAAGAGCCGAAGGCGATACAAACGTACAGGCTCAACCAAATGCTGTTGGTAATTCCAGTATTATCAACCAGAATATGAATGTTAATAATGGAATGACAGGTAAGCTACAGTTTGGAAACTTAGTTTGCAGTCAACCTACTATGGCTGTAACTCCTTTTTATACAGGTAATGATGCAGAAAATACTGAAAGTGAAACCTATAGTATCAATGAAGGTTGGGGATTTCAAATGAGTTTTATGATACCGCTAGGAACTAATAATGAAACGTGTTCTGAACTAGCAAAAGTAAAGCTAGACCTAGCCAAAGAAGAATTAGACAAGCAAGTGCATGATAAGCAGCTAGTTCGTATTTTGAAGTGCGGACAGCTTCACGCATCAGGCTACATGATAAATCCTAAGTCCAAATTCGCATATATCTGTAGTGATGTAATTAATATACGAAGTTATGTTAAAGCTAATTCCGAAAAATTTAAGTAGCTAGTTTAGACGCCACACGTACAGGTATGTGAACTCTAGCTACCTTTATTATTATCCATCTTTTGTTTCACATTTGCGACTTCTTTTTTCAAAACTTTAGTAAAGATTTTCTTAAATGTTTTCTTGATAAAAGCTAATACTGATTGCATAGCAATACCACCAACCACACTAGCAACTGACGCTGTACCTGCTGCTATTACACTAGAAGCTATGACTTCTGGTGCAGGTATTGGAAACTCACCAAATAGAGGTATATTAAATGTAGCTATAGCTTCTTCACTTGATAAAGTTTCTTTGGTGGCTGGCAGGTTTGTCGGTATTGTCTCTGGTGTTACTTCTAACGCTTCCTCCGTTGAAGATGCTTTTTCTTCTTCAGCAGAAGATTCCTGACCTCCCAAACCCGACTCTACCTGTTCCAGACTTGGAAGAAGTACAGGGTCTAGATATGGAATCTCTGCCACAGGTGGATAAAAAATTGTTTTAGGTGGAACGAGAATATAATCTGTATCTGGTAGATCAGGCAGATTTATTTCCATTCTTCTTCATTTTTTTCTTCCTAGCAGCAATTAACAAGAAATCTTTTTTGGTGATTTTTTCATCACCATCAGCATCAATCTTGTACTGTTTTCCTTTAAGTGGCATCTGACTCAGGGGTAGTTCTATCTTTAATGATAGCTGTTAATTCAGTAAACCTTGTTTGACATTGCTTGACAACTTCCTGTGCTTGGTTGTGTCTGTTAACTACGTCTTGCAATTCCGCTTGCAGTTCTTCAAGAGTAGGTTTTGGCATTATTCAGATGGTTTATCTGCTATTAGTTTAGCTTTCCAAGCAGCTTTGACATCATCAGTCCACACAGCATTACATACAGCTTGAACTTCTGTTGGTTCTCCTGATATGTCAGTATCAACTAGGTTGTCTGAATCATCTAAAGATCCACATTGCAATGAGTACCTTTCAAAAGTAGAAGCAATCTCTACTCCATCTTTTTTTATTACATTTTTCTTTCGAACTTGCAACGCTTTGTATTTTCCGACAACTTCTATCTTGTCGTATTCAACTGATTCGGCTAGTGCCATTAGGATTAATCTCCGATTAAAACAGGTTTATGGCTTAGTTTTAAGACGTAGCTACGGTCTATTAGTTTGCACAATAAAATAAACTGAATCTTAAATCTGAGTTATCACTAAAATCATTCTTGTCTGCGTTTCCTACAGTAGTTGCTCCATTTACTCTTTGTATAGAAACAGCAGTAGAATTTTGTGATGCCCAAAAAAGAAAATTACTGGTTGGGTTAGTGTTACCCCAATAGGTAAGCATACCAAAACCTTCTTGAGATGATCCAGAATAATCATCACGAATAGTAAAAGGAAGATTACCAATCATAGCACTCGCACCACCACTAGCATTACCTCTACTTGAAAGAGTTATAGAACCTTTTACATAAACTAAACTTCCTATTTTTATATAAAAACCAGACCTTTCAGTATAACTAACACCAGATTCACTACTGTTAAATAACATTTGTGGCGTAAATTTTCCCTCTTCATAATCATCTAACGTATTAGTATTTATACTGTTTGAGCCATCATCTACAGCTTCATCATACGATTGAAATTGTATTCCACCATTAGTAGGTACTCGTAAAACAGAATGACCAGAAGCCGATTGTTTTATAAACTTAAATGTAGAGTTGCTTGACGTACCAGTAGAAGTACTAAGGACTACATCAAGCTCTCCATAACTTGTAGAACTAGAACCATAAGCTCTCAACTGTGCTACACCACTACCTTCTTGACCTATTGTTATACCATTTGTAGCGTGTGCAGTGTTTTGACCAAAGACAGCTAGACCTTGTCCATATACGGATAGTTTTCCTCCATTAAATTGAGAAGTTGAACCTATACTAGCACGACCAGAATTATGAAACCTCATCCATTCTTGGTCTAAACCCATTCCGTTAGAACCATCATTATAGCCAAATCTAAGTGTTCCAGTAGGGCCACTGCTAGTTCCTCTACTTGTTGCCAATAATAAATTACCAGCAGTAGTCCCAGCAGTATGTGCAGAGCCAGAAGTAATTAATAAATCACCACCGTTACCACTACTTGCCTGATCCTTAACACCTATTCTTCTAGCAGCACCAGCACTTAATCCTAAAGTACTACCACTAAAAGTAATATTAGCTTCACCTTCTAAAGTATTAGCAGTACCAGAGCCAGTAATAAGTCTGTTATCTGCGTTGTTGTTTATTGTTGTTGATACCTTTGCTGTGTTAGCAGTCCTTTCTGTATTTATAGCGTTAGCTAATTTGTCAGTTGTGACGGCATCATCTTTGACACCATCTGTTGATACTTTTGTTAATGCCATAGCTAATTAACCTCTTGTTTTAAGTGTAACAGTAATACTTGTTAATGTTAATGCCATAATTTATACCTCTGTAATTAAGAATCCACTCCAGTTAGTAATACCACCTGTACCCGAAATGTTACTAACACTACTAAAACTTTCGGTATTTCCTCCGTTTTGATGAGCATATACTTCAACATAATCGTTAGCAGCTAGATACATGACACCGTGAATTTGTATACCACCATCATTATTACCTGTTTGGTTCTGGCCACCTGATGGGAAGAAGTTATCAAAACCACCATTTTTTGCTAAAAGAGCATCACATCTACCAGCACCTGTCATAGTAAATCTAATATTAACATCAAATTGATAGTAACCACTTACAGGTGCAGTGAATCGTGAATTAGATCCCGTATAGTTATTACCCACATCAAAACTTTCACTACCAAATGTAACTTTAGTATTTGAATTATTAGGAAAACTTTGAGTACCAGTTTTATAGGCTCTAAATACTGGTTTAGCGGTTTCTTTTATATGTCCAGTAACTGTAACTCCGTTACTTGTAGTCTCAAACCTTTTAGTGGTGTGATGAAATAACTCAACAGCTCCAGTATATACAGTTTTTAATTTCCAGTTTCCAGCTTTATCTAAAAGCCCAAACTCTGTACTGTTACCATAAACATATCCACTGACTCCAGTATTGTTGTTCATTTTAATTTCAACAGTAGCATCAGTTTGATCGAAAACTGATATACCAGCACTTTGTGTCTCAAAAGTTTTTTCGTTGTCGTAATATAGCTCTACAGCTCCGTTACCCATAACTTTTATACCTTCTTCACCAGCTTGCGGCCTAATAAAAACATTATCTTGAGCTTGGATTAATACATCATCAAAAGTAGAAATAAGTTGTAAATCTCCAGCACCTCCAGAAGTGACTATACTATTGGTTCCGTCATAATATATTTTTAATTGTGCAGCATTTCCAAATTGTGCTTTATCGTTAGTGTCAAAATTTATATCATTACTGTTGGTATCTAAGTCACCGCCTAGCTGTGGTGATGTGTCATTTACCAGATCAGTAACAACAGCAGCCCAACTTAAATTACCATTAGCATCTGTTGTTAAAAACTGACCATTAACAATATTAGAAGGGAACGTAAGAGTATAACTTTGCCCTGCACTATGCGGTGGAGATTTTAGTTTTATGCCATGACTATTCTGACTACAGTTAAGTTGTAAATATCCATCAGAAGAGCCATCACCTTTTACAATAATACCAGCAGTAGATGATGTAGATACAAGGCTTAGTTTGCTACCTGCAATATCAGCAGAGTTTGATATATCTCCATTTACAATACTTCCATCAACGATCATTGCAGACGTTACTGTGTTGTTGCTTGGAGTACCAATGTTTACAGTAGAACCAAGAACTATTGCAAAATAATCTGACCCACTAGCAGGCGCAGCAGCTAACTTAACTGTGCTGCCAGATAAAGCAAAACCCTCTGAAGGTGTAGATGTACCACTATTAGGTTTCTGTATAACACCATTGATACTTAAAATTATCTGCTGTGCATTACTTGGTGCGTCTGTAATAGTAAAGTCCTGTACGCTTCCATTAAATGCAGGGCTAAGTGTAGATATAAAGAAGTTACCAACAGATTGTGCTTCTTCAAAAGCACCTGATGTTGAGTTATATACTAATAGCTTTTGAGTAGAAGTATTAAATATTAAATCCCCTGCATCATTATCACTTGTAGGGTTTGATGATACAACTCTATACCTAGATGCAAAGTCGTTTATATCATTACTAAGTTGTTCTACATCAGCTTCTTTTGCTAGTAGTTTATGGTAGTTGTATATCTGACTTGCACCTGTAGAACTAACAAGAAGTCCTAACTCAGCAGCCATAGTTTTACCTCTAAGGCTTGCAGGGAAGTTATTAATAGTTACGTTATCAGACCCACTACCTACTGTTCTTGCATTTGTAGCAACACCACCAGAACTAACGATAAGACCATCTATGTTTGCAATACTTATGACAACACCTGATACTGGCTGTGTTGCAGGGAAGCTATCTTCATCTGCTATAACTTCTAGTCCACCAACAGGTGCTATCTGATCTGCTACAAAATCTACAACAGCACCAGAAGTAGGAAAGTGACTATCACTATTGGTAATAGTAGTTTGCTTAGACATTCCTGATACTTGGTTTAAATCAGCAGTAGAACCTGTAAAACCATCTAATTTATTTAGTTCACCTGTATTTGCTGTAACACCATCAATAACTAATTTCTCTGCATCTGTAAGAGCGTTTGTATTGCTGTTTGATTCGTATAAAGTCTTAATCTCACTAGCAGTTTGATCGGCTGTAGCACTAGCTTCAATAGCGTTTAGCTTGCTATGGTCGGCATCTGTAAAGACGTTACTATCAGAAGCAGCTTCTACTGCTGCCCTGATCTCTGCATTGGTTTGATCTGCGGTAGCACCTGCTTCTATAGCATTTAGTTTTGTATGGTCTGCGTCTGTAAATACATTAGAGTCTGTTGCTGACTCTACAAGTGTTCTTATTTCAGCAGCAGTTTGGTCAGCAGTTGCACTTGCTTCTATACCATTCAACTTAGTATGGTCAGCATCAGTAAATACGTTGCTATCACTAGCACTTTCAACAAGTGTTCTTATTTCTGCTGCGGTCTGGTCTGCTGTAGCAGAAGCTTCTATTGCATTTAACTTAGAATGATCTGCGTCAGTAAAAACATTACTATCACTAGCACTTTCTACTAATGTTCTAATTTCTGCTGCTGTTTGATCTCCTGTTGCATTTTCTTCAATAGTTCCTAACTTATCAATAATCTCTTGTTGAGCAAATAATACTTGATCACTATTAGCATCAAGGTCTGCTTCTGTAAGAACAGAACCATCTGCAAAATCTACTTTCTTAGCACTAATATTTGTATCTCTTTGAAACTTTATAGCAACACCATTAGCAGGTTCATTACCAGAAGTAAATGTGATTTGGGTTGCACTTGTAAATGTGTAGTGCGTAGTAATAGTTTTTAAAACACCACCTACAGTTACATCAACTTCTGCTTCTGAAAGATACGAAAAGGATATATTAAAAGGACCAGCAGACCCATTGCCAGTATGATTTGTAAAAGATGCTGCTGTGTTAGTTGCCATGATTACTAAAAATTAGATAAATTTTTAATTGCTGATTCAACAGTTCCATTGTTTATTTCTTCTAGTTTATCAGTAAAATCTGCAAATAACTCTTGATTCTCAGGTTTGCCTAACCATTCTCTTCTAGCTTTTATTTTATACTTTGATATTTCATCTTTTATTTTTCTTGATAATTTAGCTCTAGCATTATCTTGTATTCCTATCATAATTTCTTGATTAGTTGAATTTACATTTTCACCCATAGCTGTTTTATAGAAGGCTTTATTTTCTGGTTTATTCAATATTTCATATAATGTAACAATAAGTCTTTTACCATCAATTTTCGTATCAAAAGCCAAGTACTTAACATAATCTGCATATTGCTTGCTTGTAAGTTCTATACCACTATTTTGTATTCCTTCTCTTCTTAAAAAGAATTTTTTAGGTGGTTGTAAAGCTATATTCAAATCATTAATAACACTAAGAACATAATTATCTTTTGTATTAGTAGCAGTAAAAGGATTCAAAACATCAAAGGTATCAGGTCCAAAACCACTAGGATATTTAACAACTGAACCTGTTAACCAATTTCTATCAGGTTCTAAATCTGCATTAAAATAAGGTATTGTTCTAGCTAATTCATTAAGAGTTTGTCTTAGACCTGTAATCATTTCATCTGCTGGATAATATGTAGTATCAAGTTTTGTTTTGTCTGTGGCTCTTTTAACTGATCTACCTAGTCCAGCAACAGGATTAATAATATTAGCTACTCTTCTTGCTAGTAAACTTTGTAACGCATAAGGGTTATGTATGCCTTCAGCAACTTCACTAAGACCTCTTATATAAGTTCTGTCTGTTAAATTTCGTGCAATAGCAACAGTAAGTGCAGTAGTAAAATCGTTTCGTTGTTGACTACCTATTTGACCTTCTATTTCTACAAAATCTGCTGCAAGCATAAATAAACCAGACCAAGGGTCAAGTCTTTTATAAGAAATATATTTATATTTTGGTTTACCACTTTTTGTTAAAACTATTTCTCCATTTGAATCTCTTACAAGAAATCTAAATGAATATGGTTGCCAGCCTTCTTCTTTTAATTGTTTTACTAATGTTCTGTTTGCTTCTGCTGCATCACCAAATCCTATTGTATTTGGACCTGCACCTGTCATGCCTATTTCTGCAAAAGGATTTTCCATATCTCTAGCAATTAAAGCTACTGAAGCAGCAAACCCACCTCCTAAATACATTTCACCTCTAGCTCTTGCAGCAATATTAGGGTCTGTACTTCTAAGTGCTTGCCTGTATTCACTCATAAATAAATTTACAACAGGTGTATATCTCATTTGTGTTTTAAGAATATTTATAGGAGTTCTTACAAAAGGAAAAACTATTCTTCCATAAGGGTGTTGTGCAAAATTCTGTACTCTTCCACTTATAGATTTTGGGTCTAATTCTTTTGTAAATGTAGCTTCAGCAGCAAAATCTCTAGCTTTTTTATACATTTCTTTAATACTCTCTGGTAAACCTCTAGTGCTGCCATTATCAACAATGTCAAATACTTTCTTTGTTTGCTCTTTAATATATCTTTTCAGTTTTGCTCCTTCTAAATTTTTTCTAACACCTTGCTCCCAAGCTTCTGCTTTTACATAAGCTCTAAAGTTTACTTGTTTTAAAAACTCGTCTTCTGTAATTAGCATACGAGAACCAAAACCATTTATTCTTCTAAAATTGTTATAAATAGAAGGAAGCCAAGCATCAGCTAAAAACACATCAACAAAAGGTTTTACTGTTCCTCTAGTAACAATATTTTGATCTGCAAAATTTCTTACATCTTCTGCATTTATATTTCTTGATACTCGTTGTGCATCTGAAACCATTGCACCTCTATCAAGTACATTTTCATTTACCTTAAAAGCTTTACGAGCAATGTTAAAAGCATCACCTAAAGATTCACCCATATAAATAAACTGTTTCCAACCTTTTATAAATTCATCAGAATTAAATTCTGGTTTAAATACTAAATTATCTCTTCTAGCTAAAAGTGTATCTGCAAAAGAAATATCCATATCTTTTCTAAAAGTAATTTTTGCAGCACCAAGAGATTGGCTTAATGGTTTTGACAAAGTATTTAAACTTGTAGATAAAAGGTTAACTATATGAGTAGGTGGACCACTAAGAATAGAGTTAATAAATATTTCGTTTGTAAATTCTACACCCTTTAAAAGTAATCCTTTTTTAATCATGTGCTTCATAACTTCTGGATTACCACCTGCTACGTTCAAGTATTTTGTAAGTCGTGTTAAAGCTAAAGCAGCTTCTTGATCTCCTTTTTCTACTAAATCAAAAATCTTATTAAAGGTTTCATCTATTTCACTTACCCCTACATTTTCAACAAAATCTCTATTTATATTATTTACATTTTCTGTACCTCTTGATCTTCTACCAAAATCTTTTGCTTCTGTTACTCTATCTCTTAAATCACCTGCAATTCTTCTAGCACCTAAAGATTGTGATGTTAAAGAACCAACTCCTTTATTTAAGTAAACAAGACCTTTTAATACTTTTACTTCTTTCAAAAATGCTGGTTTTATTTCTTTTACTAAATCTGCATTTTTTGTAGCTATAGCATTATGCAAAGCAGCAGACAAATTAAAAACAGCTTCGCCATTTTTATTCATCATTTGATTTATGGTTATAGCTGTAGCAGGTAAATATCTTTTGTTATTAATTAATTTGCCATTTGTAGTTTTTTTGAAAGGACCAAATTCTTGTAATAAAAATCTAGCAGCTTCTAAAGCTTCTCCTTCTGTTTGTCTTTGAGAAGCAGCAAACATATCACCTAAAGATACAGACCTAGCCCATTGTCCTAATTCATCTGTGCTTTTAAAATATTCAGCAATATTCAACATATAATCTGTAAGCTCTTCTATACCACCACCAGTTATGTTTGGATTAAATGTAGATTCTATTTTGTCACCGACTTCTGGTATCTGTGTTGTATCTCCTATACCTTTTCCTTTTTTTACCTCTAAAGGTTTTATTAAATCAATGACTTTTGTATCTAATAATTCGTTACCAGCTTCATCAATACCAAGGTCTTTAAACTTTAATTTTCTTTTACGTTCTAAGGTTGATATAATTTTTGGAGCTAAAGGGGAATTTCTAAAACCTTTCAAAGCTACAGATAAACCTGTTAAAACTTCTCCTATAACTGCACCACCAAAAGCTTTTCTAAATCTTGCTTCTATTGGAGATATATCATCATCAGCTTTAAATACTGATGCTGGCATTTTTAACACATCTATAACAGGTTCTAAAGCACCTTCATATTCATCAACCATGTTGTAAAGGTTTTGTTCAAATGGGTCTTCTACAACAAAATCTGTAAGAAAACCTGCAACAAGGTTTCTTGTCCAAGGATTTTTAATACCTTTAAGACCTTTGCTAAAGATACCCATAGGTAGTAAGAACTGAGTTATAGCCTGTGGTATCTGAAAAAATGCACCATCATCTTCTCTTTCAAAATAACTGTAATCAATAAGATCATTATTATCGTATGGATTACCAGCTAGATAATCGTATATATCATCTGCAAACTCTACAGTTTCATTTATTGCTTTTAAAGGACCAGTAATAGCTCCTCTTATAACTTGCGACTGTGGTGTTTTAGTTATTTCTTCACTAATCTTTTCATTTTTTTCTTTTGCTTCATTTATTATTCGTGATCTGTTTTCAAGTATTTCTTCAAAACTTCTTTGATCTCCTAAAAACTTATTATCAAAAAAATCTACTACACCTGCTTGGCTTTTGTTTATAGCTTTACTTACAGAAGAAAGAGGTTGATTATCAAAACTTTGAAACAAAGCGTCTGTTTCTGGTGTTTCTATTTTTTTCTTTTCTTCTTCCTCTTCATTGTTTAGAAGATTAGTGATGTTTGAGTCTGTCATTTTAGTTCTTTAAAAACTGTTTGTAAGAGTTGTCTGTATATGCACCCCAAGCACCAAGTCCTTGTTCATCATATAATCTCTTGGCAGCAATCACATTAATAATAGGGTCGTATAATTCTTCTTCAGATTCAATATCAAATAAATCTAATAGTCTTTCTCTGTCATCTTTCATATTTAATTGTAATAGACCTATAGAAAATTCATTTTTCTTTTCTGGGTCTAAACCAGACTTTACAGTATCAATCATAGGATTACCTGCTGACTCTGCCATTGCCACAGCAGCCATGATTTTTGCAATCTCTGGTTCAAAACCTACAGCTAATAACATATCTTCTATCTTAGGTTGTCCTATTACTTTTGTCTTATCTGTATCTTTTAATATTACGTTCAATGCTTTTATTTGATTATCTTTAACTTCTCTCATATTTACTCTTTCAACTATTGGCATAATTAATTCTTGCCCTACATTTATCATGTCTGGATTAGTTAAATTATTAGCTTCCATAATAGCTTGTACTGATGAACTAAATTGATCTGCTAATTGACTTAAGGTATCACCTTCTTCAACAGTTACAGTAGTGGGTGAGTCACCACTAAAAGTACTAGCTTCTAAGTTATCACCATCTACTAATAATTTCATAGGTTCATAAATTCTAGGACTACCACCAAATCCATATTCACCTGTTTGTAAGAATCGAATTATTCTATCTGCTTCTGATTTACCTACAATATTAAAACGACTCATTTTTTGTTTTTCAGCAACTACTGTCTCGATTAATTTATCTCTATTTTCTTTTGTAATACCACCCATTCTTGTCAATTCTGCAATAACTCTTGATTCAACCGAAGGTAAAGATGTATTACCAAAGAAATCACCAGTTTCTTTTTCTTTCTCTTCTATCGTTGTAGGTACACCTTCAAGTCCACTTTGGTTTTGATTAATTATTTCAGCATTAACATCATCTTGGGCTGAAGAAGGGTCAACAAGTGTATTTAATTGTTCAATAAGTTTTTCTTCATACTTTGCTTGAAGCTCTAAATATTTATTTTCAAACCCTTCTGTACCAGCATCTTTGTTTTGTAGTCTCCATTCTCTAAATTCTGTTTTTAAATCTTCAGTATTTAATTTTATAAAACCAAGCATTTGATCTTTTTTTATTATTTGATAAATTTTAAATTTATCATTTGTTTCTAATTGTAATTTTGCTCTGTTTTCATATCTAACAAAATATCCATTAAGAGGTTCAAAAAGTCCTTGATCTACAGAACCAGTTAATGTCATTAGCTTATTAAGTAAATTTAAATTTCTTGCAGTTTTAGGTGTGCCTTCATCTAAAAACCAACCTATCGCTGCTGCCCTTGCAGAAGCTAAATCTTCGTAATTGCCAGCATATATATTACCTTGTACTTGTGCATATTTCTGTAAAGTATCACCATCTAAAGCTGCTGCATTTGTTTCTATTGATGCTGCTTTTAATGGGTTATTTCCTTTTATTCTTTCTAATAAATTTGCTGCTTCATTTCCCTTATCTGCATTTAATAAATCAACATATAATAATAAATCATCATTTAATTTTTTGTCTTTTAATCTTTTTGCTTCTGCTACTATTCGAGTATCTTTTTTATAACTATAGTCTTCAACATCTTCTAATAGTTTGTTTTTTGTAGAAATAAAATCTGGGTGATTTGTAAGATTTAATTTGCCACCAGCACCATAAGGAAAGAATTGTGCAAAACCAAAAAGTTCATTAGCAAGGTCTTCATCTCCTGTTTCGTAACCTATCTCTTTTGCCTTTGCAGCTAAAGTATCTAATATAGATTTATTAAGATTTGATCTCTGAGTTGAAGTTAAACCTAATTTGTTAACATCATTTTCAAAAGTTTCGATTTGGTTCATCATTAATAAAAATTTCTTTTTATTAAAACCATCTTTATCTTGTAAACTAGCTGAATACATATCAAGAACATTACTAGCAATAGTCGTTGCTGAAGCTTCTATATTTGTAAATTCAAGCTTTTGATTTTCTTTTAATGCAAATTCATTAATCTTATCTTTTGCATCAATAAGATAAGGTAAAAACTTTTTAGTAAAGGTGTCTTCATCAATATCACCAACAGCATCTATAACTTCATTTATCTGTCCACTTTCCCAATCTCTATACTCTTGAGAATCTAGTGTAAAACTTGATAGTGGTTTACCATCAATCGTTGTTGTGCGGTAAGAATTTTTTAATTTAGTTTCTAAAGTACCACCTAAAATTTGTGCTTTGCTTCTTCTGAAAGCTCGATCATAAAATATATTTCCACCAATTAATTGACCTGATTTTAATATTTTTGTAGTTTCTTTAAAATCATCTAACGAACCATCTAACGCATCATTTATAGCTTTATTAGCTTCTTTCTTTGCTTCTTTTTCAATTTGTGTACCAAGAAACTTTTGTAAGTTAGGATTTACTACTTTTAAAATATCAGCTAATTCTTCTGCACCTGTTTTTGGTAATACTCTTGGTGGTGCTACAAAAGTATCTACAGGACTAGCAGACGATCTGAAAGCAGTACTTTGAAAACTTGAGGTCATGCGAGGGCAGCAATAGAAGTATAAGAATTAAGACCTGATGTGGCTACATTAAGCAGTACAGAGCCTAATGAAGGTATCTGATTATATGCTTGATTTATATTACTTTGTAATTCATTACGTCTATTATCTCTTTGTGCAACAAGACCATCAACATTTCTTCTGTATTGTTTAGTTGCTGATTCAAGTGCTTGATTTATAGATTCTCTAGCATTTGCTGACTGCCTTTCTGCATCACGCAATAAGTAGCCAACAGTAAGACCTGCTTGTTCTGATGCTATGGTACGACCTCTAGCTTGTAATCCTTCTATAGTTTTTGCTAAATTTTCTTGTGCTGAAGATGCTCTTGTTTCTTTTAAATTATCTGCCAAAGCTTCTTGTTGTGCAGCAAAAGCTTGTTCTGCTGATCTGTTTGCTATTAATGAAGATTGATATGTTTGATCTGCTGCTGCCCTAGCTGCACTTCTTTGTGCTAAACCACCAGCCAAACCAAGACCTAAAGACGCTGCAAATAAACCAGCAGAAGCACCTGATAAAGCTCCACCTGTTAAAGCTGCTCCTACTGCTGGAAGACACATTTAGGCAATCCTCAGAAATTCATAAAATGGTTTACTTTGTTTTCCATATTCTGCGTGATAATTAATAAAAGTAAACCCAAGACTTTTCAGCCATTTGATAGCTGTTGTATTCTCAGCATATACCATATTGTATAGCAAATTATAATTTTTCAATAGATCATCTACCCATTTCTTACCTTCTCTTACTAATTGTATTTTATATTTTTTATTACTAAACAATTCATCTGTTGTTATACACCATATACACCCATCACTTACGACACCACATAACCCCATTGGTTGATCTTCGTCACCAGCTATAGTCAATACCTGCTGTCCATACAGATATGTTAGTCGTAGTGCATCTTCTGGCTCTTTGCCTGTCTGATAATAAGCTTCTATTTTATCTATATCTCTCATGTTTTTACATACATGGTTGAGGTCATGTATGTTTGCTTTTCTCAAATACCCCATCTAGACTCTACGACTTCTCATATAGAACATAGCTTCATATTCTGCACTTGATAACTGTGTTGGTAGGAAAGTGTCATTTTTCACATCTATATCAACCCTATCTGCCCTACTCATTATTGGTACTCTAAACGTACCTGTCTCTAGATTTATTTGACCAATAGCAGCAGACGCAGCACCAAGCAAACGACCAGTAAATTTATGTGTACTTGTATCTCTGTTCTCAGGTGTTACTTCTACTCTAAAAAATCCTGTATCTTCAAACTTTATATAGAAGTGATGTAGCTGCAATCTGCCACTAATAAATTCACTTCTTTGACCAGCACCTTCTGTAAGTCTTTGTTGACTAAATCTATAGTGCATCAAGAAAGGTTCACCGATAATAAATTTACTATTTCTAAAATCACCATTGGCTGTGATGGTAGAGGTAGAACCATTCGTAGCGTTTGTTGTTTGTATCTGCTGACCAGATTTTAAAGCTACTGTATTGCCTTGAGGGTTTACAAAAGTACTTGTTTCACCGCTTGCTAAATATCTACCAACAATATTCATATTGGCCCTTAACCTATAAGGTACTGTAAAGGTACTTACGTCTGTACTTGCGTTGTAAGCAACAGAAACACCTGTCGTTGCTTCAGTAACTTTATGATCTAGATGAAATTCAAACTCTGAGTTAGCTTCTCTAAACTCTGCTTCAAAAGGTATCTTTTCTAAAGTTGTACCATTTGCTTCTTCTACTACACAAAATAGATCAGTACCAATAAAGTCTATATTTCTAATAGACCTAGCAGAGTTGAATGTATAAGTTGACCAGCTATTTAATATCTTTTGAAAGTTCTCTCCATATAACCATCTGTTTATGTACAACTTGTTTGGATTATCTGTACCGAGCAAAACCAAAACATCTTCGTTTGTACTGACAGCTAACTTAAAAACATTACTTGGTATAAGTCTTGGTACATGAATAGTGATATTACTTGCTTCTTTGATAGCTACATTCTCTTGTGTTATATATTCTCTTACACCAGCAAAACTACCTTTCTGCGTTAGATAGTAGATAGAAGAACCAGAACCTACAGGCTGTGCAGAATCACTAGATTCAAATTCTGTTGCTACTACTACGTTTGCAGTCTTTGGTGTCAGCGTATCAGAAGAAGACGTAAGAACAAATTGCGTTTGATCTGAAAACAAGATTAACTGTTCTCCCATAGTTACTGCGTGTTTAAGAATAGCAACTTTAGTATGAGAAGCACCAACGTCTATAGGGTCAGAATCTATAACAGATATAACTGTCTCAGGAAAAAAGTTAAAGAACTCTGCAACTCTTGATAAGACAACATTATCATCAGCTAGAAACCCTAGTCTGTTTCTAAAGAAAAATACGTTGTTTATAGTAGCTCCAACAAAAGAAGGGTTGGGTGCAGAATCTTGATCTCCAACAGTACGTTCACCCCATTTAGGTAAAGTAAATGTTTGACCGCTTGCTGTATAACTATCACCATCTACTCTTGCAAATCTAAAATTACCATCTGCCTGACGTATAAGAACGTGTGGCATTGTTGCATAGTCAAATTTAAAAGGTATGCCAGCTTCTACAGTCTCTTCCCATTGCCCTTCTTCGAAAGCACCACCATTATTAGTGACAAACTTAACGTAGTAATTATCAAAGTTTGTCGCTTCATCTCCTTTTATTTCTACGACATAACCATTTGGAGAGACAGTAGGCAAGTCAGTAAATCTTTGTACTGAATCTTTTACTACTGTTAACTGTGTATTACCTTGAGTGTCATTACCATCTATAGAAAAATTACTGCCATCATTCTTTTTTATATGTATCACAGGACCATTTCTAGCAATCGTAAAACCTGTAAGACCAGAATTAAGACCTGCTACCAGATCAGATGCTACTTGTGTAGTGCTAAGTGCAGAATCAGTTGTAGTGTCATCAGTCACAGTCACCCCATCTACTGTTATTGAATATGTAGTCTTATCTGAGACTTGATTTATAAATACAACAGCTTGAGTTATGTTGCCAGCACTAACCGCACTATCCATAGCAGTTGTGATACCTGTATTTACAACAAAAGTGAAGTCAGCAATAGTGATAGTTTTTATTACACTTCTTGGGTTTGATGTGTTTAGGTAAGCAGTGCCATCAGGTTTATGCACAGTTAGTTCAGTACCATCAAGCTCATAAACTTTGACATTACCATTGCTAAATATTGCTACATATCTTTCGTTTATATCTCTGTTGATAGTTTGTATATGAACATTACCGATAGCAGAACTACTTAGTGTAGTAATAAACTGTGTGCCAGATCGTTTTGTTAGACCTTGTACTGGATTACTGTTTGCGTTGTCTTGTATGTCTGCATGGTCAGCTTGCTTTGTAGAGTCAGCAGCTTGTGATACACCTCTCAATAGTGTAGGTATTGCTCTTGAAACTACAGCCATAGTTATCTAATAAGTCCGTTTGCTGGTGAATAAGTATCAAAGACACTTGTTAATGAAGGGTCACCTCTAAGGATATTGTGATCTCCATTTGCTAAATCTGTTTCCATTAGTATAGCTCTTGCCCTTGTTTCGTCTTGTCCTGTATAAGTTCTTAGACCATCATCAGTAACCAATCTATCAACAAAAACTCTTGCAGCTTTGATTGTGATATAACGTCTAGCTGGTTCTGGTATCTCTTCAAAAGTTCTTAGATAAATAACAGTACAAATCAAATCTTCATCAAATTCAAACTTGTTATTTAATCTGTCATACAGCTTCAACCCACGTTGTATAGGGTCAATAGTTGGGTGTTGATGTATGTTTGCATCAATCCGTAATATGTCTTGTGATAAAGCTATCTGTTTAGAAGCATCTCTTGTAAGAGTTACATCTATTTCAGTATTAAAAGACCAACCTTCTGATTGAATCTCTTTGTTAAATTCTGTAAGAGTTGATTGAGCTAGTTTTACATCTACAGGAAGTGTACCGATAAGACTGTTTACAGGTGCTTCTCCTATAGCAGCCAACATAATGTTGATTGCTTCAAGCTCAGTGGTTGCAGCTACAGTCATTTTTTAGTACTTTTTTATTTTAAGTGAGTCTCTCCCACCTTTCTTTTTTTTCTTTTTAGATGAATGATACATAATAAAAAAAGGGTATCTAATAATAAGATACCCTATAAATTGAAATTAAGAAGCAGATAGCTTAATAGTAGCTGCACATTCTGGTCTTAAGATGCCATGTCCTAACGCATATTTAGCAACCATTAAAGTTCCTTGATACATTATGCCATAATCTGAACCAGAGATTTCAGTTGTCATATCCATAAGTTTTACTGTACCAACAGCAGACTTGTGGAAGACAAGACCAATAGTCTTACTATCATCTCCTGAGTAAGTGTTGTTCGCACCACTTGGGTTTGATCCTACGTTACTCTGAGGTACGTTGTTTGACATCATTATTGGTATGCCAGCAACTTGTTGTACCTTACCAGAAGCAAACGAACCATTACCCTGTGGGTTGAAGTCAACGTCTACAGTTCTTGTAGCAGACTCAGCAAGTTTGTAGTACTCAGCAGGTGGTAGTACACAGAAACGATCTGTTGGAGGAATGTCTCTTTCATCAAATGTCTGTGCAATGTCATAGATAGCTGCTGCTATCTCATCACCTGTGACGTTTGCTGAAGCTGTATTACCATTAGCAAGTGTTAATACAAGACCACCATTACCACCACTAAGAGTAGTAGAAGCTCTAGAAGCGTTTGCAATTTGCTTGGCTACGTTTTGATCGTATGTACGAGCTAGAGCCTTACCTAATTCATCAGCGTAAGTTGCTCTTACGTCATAATGATTTTTAAGTTCGTCAATGTTAGCAACGAAACTTTGTGCAATTAAAAGGTCATCTATGTTGATGATCTTTTCGTTTGCCTTGATCTGGTTTGCTC
>Ga0209348_1000509_pt1 | contig 20305 bp, 36 predicted proteins | sample ETNvirenome_2_30_FD_184065 | JGI IMG/M metagenome (GOLD analysis project Ga0209348, IMG submission 184065) | Marine viral communities from the Pacific Ocean - ETNP_2_30 (SPAdes) (version 2) | ecosystem: Environmental > Aquatic > Marine > Oceanic | place: Pacific Ocean | collected 2013-06-22
TTACTTAGGTACTGACAACATTATTGCTTGTTCCCCTTCTACTGCTACGGGTACACTCTCTACAAGTGATTGTATAATGTTTAGTAATAATGTTACTAATAATGTTGCTAAAGCATCAATAAGTTTATTACCATTCTCAAATTGTCAAGGTGATATAACAAGCGTAACAGCTTCTTGTGGTCTTTGTGGTGGTGGTACAAGTGGTGCAGTTACAGTTTGTGTGGATTATGGCGGTACGGATTCAATAGTAATGAAAGCACCTGAACTAATAGGAAATGTATGCTCTGATGATGTCATGCTTATTGGTAGAGATAGTTCACAATCAGGAAATTCTCAAAAAATAGCCCTTGAAAATGTAGATTTATGTTTATTTAGTAATAGCATTTCAGGTTTTACAACTTGTTCGGGTACGGTTACGAGTGTAGGGATAACAGCAGGAACAGGAATTTCTGTTTCAAGTTCACCTATTACAAGTAGTGGCTCGATGACTGTTACTAACTCTGATAGAGGTTCTTCACAATGTATTTTCAAAAACATAGCTGTTTCAGGACAAAGCAGTATAGTTGCAGATTCTAATAATGATACTCTTACTTTAGTAGGTGGAACAAATGTTTCGATAACTACAAATGCCTCAACGGACACAGTAACAATAAGTGCAAACGATTCTTGCACAGGGGACGTTAGTAGGTGTGGAAGCATAACTTGTAACGATATAGCTTTATGGTGTAATAATACGGGTATATATTCTTGTAATTGTTTCACTTATTGCCCTACAACTTGTTCATTATTCGTACATGGTGGAAACGGTGGTGTTTTTGCTACTCCTGATAAAAATTGTCCATCTTATTCTTTTATAGGTGATACAGATACAGGTGTTGTAAATTCAGGGGGAAGTGCTAATCAGATTGGTTTCATGACAGGTAGTAAAAATGCACTAACTGTAACAAGTGGACAACAGCTAAAACTTGATTGCTATTGTGCAACTATGACAAGTGTTATGGGTACTTCTATAGACCCTGACCAACAAAACTTCTATCCATGTAATGGTACAATAGCAGAATTAGGGGTAGATAGATGCGGAAATGTTGCAAGAGGATTTCAAGAAGCAACATGGAAGTTTACACTTGCACAATTAAATGCAGGATTTGGTGGAAGTGGGCAAACACTTCTACAATCAGCAGGTGCAGGAAAATTTGTGGTGATTCAGGAATCTACCTTTATGGGTGAATTTAATGCTGACTTTAATGGTGCTTCTAATAATATAGAAATAAGACAAGGAAATCAACAAAATTCAAATGCAACCGTTACAATTTTACCCGCAACTCAACTTAACAATATGGCTACCAACATAGCTACAAATGGTAACTTTGGTATTTATAGTAGAAATGTACCTCAAATTGGAAGGATATTTAAAGCTAATACGCCTACTACAATACACTTAACTAATAGTAACAACTATCCAACAGGTCTAACAGCAGTATATATAAAATTGAGATATAGGGTTTATGACCAATCAAAATTCATATAAAAATTATTTTTTTTATTTATTATAATAAAAATTTTCTTAAATTGTGCATCTCTAAAAAGAACATTAGAAACTAATTTAAAATTCAAAATATGATTTATTGGTTCACAGGACAACCTGCTCATGGTAAAACTACCCTTGCAAGAAAACTAATGAAATATCACAAAGATATTTATGATAATAAAATCAAAAGCATTTCTATTGATGGCGATGATTTAAGAGAGGTTTTTAGTAACAAAGATTACAGCGAAAAAGGAAGAAGAAAAAACATAAAATTAGCACAAGATTTGGCTTTGTTTATGCACCATAAGGGTTATGATGTATATGTTTCTTTGGTAACTCCATTTATAGATATGAGAGAAGATTTCAAACAATTAATGAAATCTGAAATTAAAGAATTTTACATTTATTGTAGTAAAGAAAGGGAAAGAGAAATGTATAAAGTTAAAGATTATCAGCCACCAAAAGATAACTTTACTTTGATAGATACTACTGAAGATAGTGTAGAAAAATCTCTTTTTAAAATTTTACAAAATATATGAATATAATACTGAACATTCAGGGCGGTCTTGGTAAAAACATTTTAGCAACAGCTTTAGTTAAAGGAATTAAGAAAAGATACCCTAACTCTTTCCTTATTGTTATAAGTGGCTATCCTGATGTGTTTTTAAATAATCCATCTGTGAGCAAATGTTTAAGGCATGACCAACAGGTAGGCATTTATAATAAATACATTAAAAACCACGAAACTAAATTTTTTATTATTGACCCTTACATGACGAGTGATTTTCAAAATGGAAAAGGACATTTGTTAAAAATTTGGTTTGAATTGTGTGGTCTAAACTATAAGGGTGAACAACCTCAATTTTTTCTTTCCAAAGTCGAAAAACAGTATTATAAAACAGCATATCCAACAACAAAACCAATTTTAGCTATTCAACCTAACGGTGGGGCTAAAAATCAGGGTATGTATTATAATTGGGCAAGAGATATTCCTGAAGTTATTACTACAAAAATTATAAATAAATTTAAAAACGATTATCAGATTGTTCATATAAAACGTCAAGACCAAATGTCTTTTACAAATACTACACAGGCTTTAGACAGTTTTAGAAGCATTGCATATTTAATATCCATATCTGAAAAGTGTTTATTTATTGATAGCTTTGCACAGCACTTAGCTAAAGCTGTTAATAAAAAAGCTGTTGTGCTTTGGTCAGCAACAGAGCCTGAAATGTTTGGTTACGATTCACATATAAACATAAAAGCAAACAAATACACAAAAGAACCACAATATAATCATGGACACTATAAGCCTTTTGAACTTGTTGAACCAATAGAAAAATGTCCTTATCAAGATTTATCTGAAATTTTTGATTATAATTTAGTTTATAATAAACTTTATTCGTATAATTAGTTTATTTTTGTATTAGTTTTATAAAATAAATTTAATATCATGGCAAAAAAGATTCAAGAAACACAAAAAATTGAAAAAGAAGAACTTAAAGAGTTACAAGAATTAGTAGGTGCTACTACTGATGCAAACAACAGGATTGCACAACTTTGTCTAAACAAAGAAAGAACTTTTAGAAATCTTCAAAAGGAGTTTGACGAGAGCATGGAACTTATTGAACTTCAAATAAAAGAAGCTAACGAAAAGCAAGTAGAGTTTGTTAAAGAATTAGACAGCAAATACGGTCAGGGCAAAAGCTATGACCTATCCACAGGGGAAATAAAAGATGTGGAGAAAAAAGATGAAAGTAATTGACCCTGCTGATAAAGTAATACAAAACGTAATTTTTGAGAAACCCGAAGTCGTAGTAAAGATTTTGAGGGATAGCGGTGTGTCTGTATCTAACAGACCTACTCTTGACGAAATTACGGAAAAAACATTTGTAGAGGTTTACGATAAGCAGAACAAAGAGTTTGCTAAAAAGTTTGATAGCTTAATCAAAACGGGTGAGTACAACAACGCTGTAGGTATTGTTCTAACTATTGCTTCAGGTATCTTTTCAGGTATCATGGGGTCAAGACAAGCAAGAAAGCAAAGAGCAACAATGGAGAGAATTGCAGTTGCTCAATTAGAAAATGATAAATTACTTGCTCAAGACCAAAATAGAATTTATGGTGAAACTGAAAGAACTAAAATTTTAGCAGATAGCTTACTTGATTTTAGGGGCAAACTACAAGATGTTTCCACGGAAAGACAAAAAAATGTTTATATATACTTGATTGCACTTGGATTAGGAATATCAATTATTTATGGTACAAACTTATTATTAGCTGACTAATGGCAAAGCAAGGTGGATTTGATGCAGGAAATTTAGCGGGTACTTTAATTAGTACCTTTATTGGTATTGGATTCGCCAAAAACGATGCTAAAAAACAGCGACAGCTTCAAGAAAAGATTGCCAAGATGTCGCTTGAAAATCAGCAAATTATTGCTAACAGATTAGCAGAGGCACAGACAAACATAGAAAAACAAAGAATAGCTTTTCAAATTTTAGCACTTGAAAATAATGCTAATTTAGTAAGAGAATTAGAAGGAGAAAAAAATAAATCGTTAATTGTTCTTGGTGTTGGAACTATTGCACTTGCAGTTGTAATTGTTTTAGCAAAATTTAAAAAATAATGGACGGACAAACTAAAAAACTTTTAATAGTAGTAGGAATAGCTGTATTGGTACTATGGTTTACAAAACCAAAAAACAATATGGTAGATTCAATGAGAAAAGGTGGTTCTAAAAAATTAGATGCACCTAAAACTTTAGATTCAAAACTTGCTCAAGAACAGCATGAGGGTACAGTTGGCATTCAAGCGATGCGTAGTGCAATAGCAAATGGAGAAACCAAAAAAGAACTTGACAAGCTAAATAGAATGCTCTTAAATGAAAATGGCATTAAAGTTTATGTAATGTCAAATGGTAAATTGTGTGCGAGAAACAGAAAAGGTAAAACAGTTGCAAAAGAAAAATAATTTATGGGAGTATATTCACCATCAACAACGTCTTTTCCTAACGGAGTGGTTACGATAGAAAGTGAAGATGACACTTTATATAGCACCATTCAAGAAGCTGTTGCGGGTTCTCACAACTACCAAATTAATGAAATTTATCTGAAATCAAACGACATCTCCCAAATTTTACAGCCAATTACTTTTCAGAGGTATGATTCAAATGGTGATATTCTTGAAGATAAAAGAGTTCCCGCAGTAGACCCATTTTCATTTCAACCTTCTATAAAAATAAATTTTAGAAACAAAGATTATATTTTAGATGGTCGTTTAGAAATAGATTATACAGTAAAAGGTGGAGAAGAAGTATATTTTTATTTAGATACGACTGTTTTGGATAACGGGGCTTTACTTGGTGATGATAAAAGTATGCCAAAAGATTTTTTAAAAACATATAACTTTTTCCAAGATTATGGAAAAGAAATAGAAATTGATTTTAGTTATGACGAAAGGGCAATACCTGAATGCACAGACCAAGAGGCGAGTGATTTCAGAACTGAAAACAGGTGATTTAGTAAAACTTCGTTCCGAATACATTTTTTTGCCTTTTGTATTTCATTATGGAATTATAAGTTTAGAAGATGGGAAAATTTATATTTATCACTCAATTACTGACAAAGAAAATAAATATGGCGGTAATTTAGTAAGAGAAGATTTTGAAGAAGTAATTAAAGGTAGGGAAATTTTAGCTGTAGAAAGTTTAAATATAAAAAAAGAAAATTTTTATAATACCTTAGATAAATTACAAAAAAGAAAATATGATGTGTTCACAAATAACTGTGAGCATTTTGTTAATTTTATAAAAGAAAAAAGATTTGTTTCAAATCAACTTAAAACTTGGGGTTTAGCTGTTTCCCTTGGGATAGTTGTATATTTATTTATTAAGAAAAAATGAGTTACAAAGAAGCCATAAGTTTAAAACTAACAAATAATACTTCGATTGACCAACCTATCGGAATACTTGGTGGGCAATCTTCTACTTATCAAAATTCAAATAATAACATTTTGGTTGAGTGGGATTTAGCAGGTGAAACTTTTTCTTCTTCAACTGTTACTCTTGACACTACTGTACCTGTTACTGTAGATTTACCCTCTCAAAATATACAGGGAGTTGTAGAAGCATTAAATACAACCAATAAAGCTATTTTTACAACTTCAGGAACAAAGGTTTATGCAACATCTTTAAGAGATAGTAGTGTTCAATCCGCAGATATAAGTGTTGGTACAAGTGGAACATATACAGCACAAGTTTTAGGAACAACTGCCGATAGTGTTGATTTTACTCAATTTTCTCCTTCATCAATAATTAGTGCATTTTCAAGTGCTACTACAAATACAGGTACAACTTTGTACATCGACCCAAATGATACAATTACAGTAGGAACACAACTTTATGATGATTCTTTTGGAAATACTGCCTCAACTGTAACACAATTTGCAACACAAGGACTTGGCTCAAATCCTAATGTACTAACTATTCATAATGGAATTATAAACGAGGTAACTCCACGAGGAAACTTAACTAATAATTTTTCAAGAGATATAACCGCAATGCCTCAATTTAACAAAACTACAGTTTTTACAGGTACTACAGGACTTACAGGTCAAAGTGTAAAGCAATGGGTTCTTTCTACGAATGGTAAATATGTGTTTGCTATAAGCGAATTAGCTGTGGTTTACAGGTGGACATTTACAACTGCATGGGATTTTTCAACATTTGATAACACATCAACTACATCACTTAACTTAAAAGTTCTTGAAGGTACAATAGGTAATCAAAAAGGAATGGCTATGAATCCTATTGGAAATAAAATATATTTTTATGATAATGGAAATGGTGGTTATAGAAGTGTAACTTTAAGTACCCCATTTGATTTATCAACTGCTACGTTAGATAGTTTTTCAGCTAACGTAAGTACAGCAAGGCAAATTTGTTGGAACAATGATGGTACATCTTTAGTGGGTATTGATAAAACTGATGGTATTAATATAAGTTCTTATTCTACAGCTTTTGATTTATCTTCATATCAATCTAATCAAAATGAGCCGACTATGACAACCTACATAAACCCCGCAAAAAGTAATGCTACTTGTGAAAGTTTAATTATTTCGCCTGATGGGACTAAATGGTATGTATTGTTTTTTGCTACAAGCACACCAAATGAGTTTGAAACCATACAGGTAGATATAAGTAATTATAGTGATATAACAACACTAAATCAAACTGATAGCAATAGGCAATTCAATGGAATATCAGAGGTTACAAATGGCTTGTGGTGGAATGAAAATCAAACCTCTTTATTTTTTCACAATTCAGCCAATGGTGGTGATAATGATATTTATAGAGTAGATTTCCCTGCACCTTAAAATTCATCGTCAATATCCAACGATTTTGTAAGGTTAGAATATAAAGGGTTTTTACCAACCATTTTACCTCTAATAAGATTTACATTATCAGATTCATCTACAACTATATAATCCCCACCTTCTACATGGTCGTCATAAGAAATTGCTTTTTGAAGTTTTAAATCTTCTTTTGGTAGGGTTTTACTTAATTGTTTAAGAACTATTTTTTTTACAGTCCAATACTGTGGGTCTTTAGTATCATTAAAATATAAATGATTTGGAGTTTTTTGCATTTTGATAATTTGAGAAATTTCTGTTTTAGACATCACTTTGAATACAATATCGTCATCATTTAGCTTTACACAAGCGTAAATGTATTTTATGTTTTCGGCTTTTTTTACAGCTTTCTCCGATGGAATGTGGGTTAGCTTCGGGTTTATTCCTAATTCATACTCAAAGTCATCACCCTCAAAAACCACCTCTGTCCAAACCTTTTTTATCTTATTGCTACGATATAATAAAGTTATAAGTCCCTTGTAACCAATAATGGGATTTATAGAATTTTTAAAAGGTATGAAGAAAAACTCTCCAACCAACTCACTTGGATTTAAACCTAACTCTGCACAATGCAAAATAGAAGCAAATAAAGATGCGGGGTTTTTTTGAAATGCTGATTGAAGCTGTGGGCTTCTTTTTAGTTCCGTTATCATAATCTGCTTGAATTTAGCAGGACTTATTGGGCTGTCCTCAAGAAGTTCAGTAAAGTTTTTCTTTTCGTACTTTTCTATTGTGTTTTGAAAATTTGTTATAAGTTCTTTCATCTTTAGTTTTTGTTACGTTAATTTTTCATGCTCAAGTCGTATAGCATCAGATATTTTTTTGTTTTTCTTTTTTATTTCCCTGTCTATTCGATTTATTTCTTTAAATAGCTTTTCTCCGTCCATTATTGGTAATTCAGTTTTAATCAAGAAGTTTTTAAGAGATTTTTTATACCTCTCTAAGGCGATTATTTTTAATTCGTGTCTAAACACTTTGGCACTTGCTTTTTCTAAATACATAATTAATAATATACTGTATCAATTAAAGGTAATCGAGTAGCATATTCACAATCGTCAAACAAAGGACATTTTGTACAATTTTTAAGGCTTGGTTTGGCTTTAAAAATCTTATCTAATGGATTACTATTGATTTGGTTATATACAAAGGCTACGTTGGTCTTATGAAGTTCTAATGTGGATTCATCAATAACTTGTTTTATTATTTTCGCTTGTTTTGGATTTGATTGTGAAAAAACAAAGTAATAAAAGTCAAAATCTTCAGGTTCATGATTTAAACAATCTTTTGCCAACAAAGTGTATTGAACCCCTTGTATCATTAATTTATGTTTTTCTGTTAATGAGTTTGTTTCCCAACCTCTTTCGTCCCATTTGTTATCAATAAGACCACTATATTTTAAATCTATGAAGCAGAACCTATCGTTCCATTTTGCATAAATATCTGCAATCCCATTCATTTGTTCATTTTTCAATGAAAGCCCTACATCAATAATTTCTATTCCATATTCTTTTACAATATCTTTAAAGTAAGAAGCACTATCTTCTGCCCTTTGAAAAGGTGCAGATAATTTTTCACGGGCTGTTCCTTTGTAGCTTATTTTAGGTTCAGGAACTTTTCCGTTTCTTGGTAAAGCCCCTGTGCATTTATATTCAAAATAGTTGCCTAAGTCCATAGCTTCACTACTTGGGAACTCTACACCCTCAAAATACTTTGCTTTTATTTGTAAACCACAAACATCTACGAAATCAGATTTATAATCTGAAAAATCTTTTAAAAATGATTGGCTTATTTTATGCATTGTTTATTTTTTTAAATTCATTTTCTTCAATCCAACCATCTGAAGTAACATCTGTTCCAACCCAAATGTGATTTTTACCATGTCTTTTTCTTTCTGAAACTCCTTTTACAGGCATTTCAATTCTTACATCTTCAAGAGTTCTTAAGTCAAGAACATCTGTTTTATTTGCTAATTCGTTTAACATATTATCTGCTTCATCTTTTGAGTATGCTTCCATAATCACAGGTTTTGGATTACCAATAAAGTAATACTTATAGAATTTCACTTTTGGTTTCGACCAATCCTTCATATTTATCATTTAATTGATTATATAAAACGTAGGTGAGGATTCCTGTTTCTTTAAATTTATCATCGCCTGATGTTTTAATGTGAAAATTATAGAAATTTTCAATTAAACGAACCAAACCCTCGTAATGTTCATTGCAATTACGATTTGAACGAATTATTGCAGATATTTTCTCAAAGTGTTGTACAAGTTGTTCCATTTCGTGTTAATTTTGATTTACCCTGTATTGTGTCTAATTAGGGTAATTAGTTTCTTGGATAGCGGGTCGCTTTATGCGACCTGCTTTTTTTATACACATAGTTTATATTTATTTTCATAGTATTTTTTAATTCCATAAGACAGTAAAACCTTTTTCATAAGTAAAAACAAAAACTCTTTATCTTGTTTTTTTAAATCCATGAAAGTTTCTTTTACAATATCATCTTCAGATTGTTTGATTCCATAATAAAGTAATTCCATCAAAAACTCTGAAATTACTATTTCCTTTATAGGAAGTTCCTCTGTCAGTTGCTCGGTAATCATTATGTCCTTAAAAAAGTGCATAAAATTACTATCCTTCAATAGACCATCTACCATAACAGCAGTATTCCTATCCTCTTTCCTATGTGCTATGTCAAGCAAAGATTCAGTAGCCCTGTCATCTATCTGCTGAAAAAATACATTCCAATCTTTCTGTGTTATCATCAAAAATCCTTAAAGGCAAATGGTTTGCCTAAAGAATTATTTTTGCAGTAAGTTAAGAGTGCATTATAGTATTTTAAAGCATCTAAACGATTTTTCGCAACAACTTTCCCATAGAAAAACCAATAGTAATTACCATCGTTATCTAATACTCCAAATTTATAGTTTGTTTTTGAATTAAGAAAGAAATTTTCGTCAATTATGCTTAAAACAGCCATAGGATAGCCCCTTTCGACAAATTCGTTATACTCAAATTTGTGGGACAATTCTTCTTCAGTAAATGGTATGATTTTAAATTCCACTTCTGTCTTTATTTTAATTACACATGGCAAATATATAAAAAATTATTTTCTACAACAAAAATTATTTTACAAAATAAAATTATTATATAAAATAAAAATATCTAATCTACTAACTGCTTGAATAACATATCTTTAGAAGTAAAGTATGCTGTAACTTTTTCTACGTTTTCAGGGGTATCTCTATAATAAATACAATCAGTTTTCCAACAATCAAAGTCATCACCAAGTAAAACAGAGCATTCGTACATAAGCTGATAACAAAAATATCTAATGTATTTATAAATCATTCTTTTGTTTTCATCGCCCTCATCAATACAAACCCTTTCTCCCATGTATTTACCATCAAAACGAGTAAAATGTTTTTTCCTACCTAAAACAGATAAAGTTGCTAATCTTAAGGCTTTAGAGGGGCTTTTAAGACCTTTTTCGTAAGTATCTTCACTTATTATTCCCTTTATCATAGCTATTCTCCAATAAGCATGGTCGAGGTCAGTTCCTGTTACTTTACCTTTGTTGTGGTCAAAATCAAGATTGTATTTAGTTACTTCATGTTTAGGTGGTAATGCGATTTTTTTTCTCCCTTTAAGCCATTTTGATACATCTCTGTTTACGCTTTTAAACATAAACAAATAGTTACGGGGAAAATTTTTTGAATGGGGAAAGTAAAACATTGTATTCTCAAAAATAATTTGAGTTGATTCAGATGTTTTTTTTAAGAAGAATTTTGTGTTTTTATTTTTTAAAGTCCTAATTAATCTATTAGGATTTGAAAACATCATTTTAGTTATTTCATAGTTAAATGAACTCATTGTGTCTAATAAGTTTTATATTATTCCCCCTTCTCCAAACATTTCTTCTATTTCTTTTACAGCTTTTCTGTATTCAGCTTTTGTTTTAAGTCCAAGTTTAAATTCTTCTAAGAGTATTTCTTTTGCTCTATTTTTATCTGCAAGTGGAGTTCTTTGCCTTGTTGGTTTTTTAACAGTTTCTTTTTTTGATTTAGTAGGTCTTTTTTGTGTTTTAGCTTTTTTTAATCTTTCCCTTTTAGTTTGCTTTTTCTTTGACTGAACTTTTTTGATTCTTTCTACCCTACCTGTATCTTCAACAGGCACTTCTCTTTCCTGTGCAACCTGACCTTCTTCATCTAAAAGTTTTGTACCATCAGATAAAACAAAATCAATAAAATAAGAACAGTTTGAGCCATCATCTTTTTTGCTTGGAACAACTTTTATAATTCCTTCAAACACAAGACCACTTTTATTATCTACAAATTGTCTTATATTTTCTACTATAGGTTGAACCTCTATTTCGATATTTATGTTTTGAACTTGGTCAATTCTTGTTCTGCCAAATTCTGAACCCCCATTTACTCTAACTTGAACATTTTTTGGAAGTCCCTGTAGTGTATTTTCTATTTCCCACCACTCTAAAGAAATTATATCAGCCTTATTTACAGCAAAAACAGAAAAACAAGGCGAAACTTTTTTTGGTGCTGTTAAGCCCAATGCTAATTCAACCTCTTTTTTAATATCAGCAACTTTGACTTGATTTACTGACTTTCCTTTAAATTTAGGATATACATTAGCCGAAGTCCATTTTTGGATTTCATTCCATTTTTCGGGTCTACCCTGTTTCTCAAATTCTTTTTTGACTTGCTTTGCACACTTGTTAAACAAACGCAAACCATTATTTTTGGGTAATTTCGGCATTTTTACCTTTAAGTATTAGGATTTAATAAAAGATTATCGTTATTTTGTTTTTCCAACGCAAGTTCCATTCATCATCGTTGGTTTTTGATTACACATAAAAGCCACTTGTTAATCCTCAATAGGTGGCTTTTTATATTTCTTTATTGTTGATTTAGAAACCCCAAAATACTTCACAGCTTCATTGATAGAATTATCTTTACAAAACTGATAAATTTTTTCCGCAGTATCACTATCAATTCGGTTATTTTTAAACCCAATATCGGTTAAATCGTGCTTTTTGCAATGATAGTTTATTGTGCTTTTTGCACACTCTAATTCTTTGGCTATTTGATTATAGGTTTTACCTTCCTCTCTAAGCGATAAAATCGCATTTTTTATTTGTCGTGGTCTTGCCATTATTTGAATTTTTTAAGTTTCTTTAAAAGTTGGACTAAAGTACGACTTTTTATAAAAGAGGCAAAAAAAAATAGACAAAAAATCTATTTTAATTTTTAGTATGCAATAAAAAATTATGCTCTTTTTATGTTTTTGTGAACGTATTTAGGATTAATTGCTTTACCATCAACTAAAACCTCATAATGAAGATGGTCGCCCATAGAATTACCTTTCATTGGGTCATTATATCCACCCCCTGATAATCCAATAACCTGTCCCTTTGTAACCTTATCGCCTTTTTTGACAAAAAACTTTTTTAAATGGCAATACTTAGTTGATAAACCGTCTTTATGATTTAATTGAATAAATCCCCCACAACCATTAGGCTCTGTGTCTTTAGCGTACTTTACAACTGCATCTGCAACAGCATAAACATTACTTCCTGATTTTGCTCTTAAATCCCACCCATTGTGCATTCTTCCCCATCTCCAACCATAAGGACTTGTTATAGCGGTATTATTGATAGGCGGAAGGTCTATAGCATTAGCATCTCCATATCTTAAATCATCTCGTATTCTTTTAAAAACAAGAGGAATACTTACTAAACCAACAGCTATACCAATTCCATAAATTACAAATGGATATTTTTTAAGCATTAGTCAAATTTTCCTTTGATAAATAAATTGTAGTATTCTTCAGTAACTTGTCCTTTAACCGCATCAGGATAGAAGTTTTTAAAATTTTGCCAAGTTTTATCATCTTTGTCGAAGCCCATTTGCTCACTTAGAACTGCATTTTCAGTTAAGTTTCCAAACTTTCCATCAACAGCTAAACCGTAAGAACCCGAATCATTCAAAAATTTCTGTAACGCTTTTACTTTGTCCCCACCACTTCCTTTTTTAAGAGGAAAACCTTTATCTGTGTATTTACTTGTAACAACAGAACTTACTTCATCAGGTAGATTTACGATTGTTTCTTTTACATCTGTTACAGCTTCGCCAAAACTTGTTGGCTTTTTTCTAAGTAAGCTAAAAACTAAATAACCAAATCCTGCTGTGGCAACTCCGCCTAATGTTATTAAAATTAATTTTTTTGTGTTCATTTTGTGTAATTTATGATGTTAATATGTTAGAAGATTTTACAAAAGTGTCGCCCACTTTTTTATATCCTAAATTATTTATTTTTTGTTCGACCTCTTTTAAGTCGTTTTTTAAAGAAACTAAGTTTTCATAAAATATCACCCGAGAAAACCCTCTTGGTACTTCACCTGTTCTAATAAAGTTTTCAAATGCTAATTTTTGTTTTAAATTTCTATTCATAAAAGGGTGTACTCGTGTTTTTTCAATTTTCTTTTTATATATTTTATTTAATTCTTCATATTGGTCAAGATAAAACTGTGCTTCTTCTTTTGTAGTGTCTTTTACAACGCTTGAAGAATCTAATACGTTATCTTTTGGTGTAGAAGCTACTGAATCATCTACAACTGATTCTTGCTCTAATACATTATTCTTTTTTCTAAAGAACATGAAATAAGCTAAAACACCTGATAGTGCTAAACCTGATAGTAAATATATTTTTTTCATTTTCATAATTTTATCCTAATACTGTTCCTGCTTTTACAAATCTATCACCAACCTGTACCCAACCTAATCTTGCAATTTTATCTAAAAGAGGCTGTATCTCGTCTTTCCTCATTTTAATTGCCTTGTTTTTTTTATTTCTTATAATAGTTTGATTCCCACATTGCCTTCCGCTACAGTTTGCATTAGTGTAAAGATTATCAGCTATTCTGATTAATTCTTTTACTTGTTTTATATAATTCTCCGCTTCTTTTATTGAAGTGTCTTGAGTATAAAAGTTTGATAATGGGTCTTTTTTAACAGTAGTTTGTACTGAAGAACCATCTTTTTCTTCCCTAACTATAGTTGCACCTAAAAAACTCTGTTCAGGTTTTGATGATGGTGAATCAGGAATAGGTGGTTTAGAAACCATTGTAGGCAGTTGTTCAGGTTTTCTTTTCAGAAAGTAATACCCCAATACTAATCCACCACCTAAAAGACCAATAAGTAAAATTTTGTTTTTCATAATTTTATCCTAAAACTGTTCCTGCTTTTACAAATCTATTTCCTACTTTAACCCAACCTATATTTGCTAACTTATTCTCTATAGATTTAATTTCATCATAAAGAGGTTTCGTGTATTTGGGTATATATTGTTTTTGTCTTGGGTGTCGATATTTTCTCTTAACTTTTTCAATTTCTTCTTGTAAATCTTTAATCTGCTTCATAAAAAACTTTGCTTCTTTAATAGATGTATCTTGCGTATAAACATTTGATAACGGGTCTTTTTTAACAGTAGTTTGTACTGAAGAACCGTCTTTTTCTTGCCTTACAATAGTTGCACCTAAAAAACTTTCTTCAGGTTTTGATGGCGGTGAATCAGGAACAGGGGGTTGTGTAGGCATTGTAGGTAGTTGTTGAGGCTTTCTTTTTAGAAAAAAGTAACCCAAAACTCCCACAGTACCTAAAAGACCAATAAGTAATAATTTATTTTTCATTTTATTTACTTTTTAAATTTTTTATATGCGAAATATCCAGCTACTGCTACAACACCAAATACCCAAAGTGGAACATACTGCCCTTTGGTATAGGTGAAAGTTCTTCCTTTCGTTATATTTGTATCAAATTTGTAAACTTTTTTACCATCTTGCCCATTTTCTACATTAATAACTTTATATTTTTTGACTGTTACACACTTTTCTTTCACATCTTGTTGCATATCTCTTGATGGCGATGGGTTGCAATACCCAAGTTGTTTTTTTACTAATGTTAATACTTTCATAACCTACTTTTTAAATTTTTTATATGCAAAATATCCCGCTACTGCAATAAGAACATATAAAATCCACTTTTTGTTTTTCTGAAGTCCGCCAAAACCTTTCTTGACTTTAGGTCTATATTTATAATCTACATCAAATTCATATTCATCTCTTGGTATATCAACATAAGGCTTTTGAACACTACTCATCATCTCCTGTTGTGTCATTGATATTCCTAATCCTAAATCTTTTGGTTTTTCAGGTGGAACAAAACCAACTTCAGTACCAAGCCTAACAAAACGACCTTTACCAAAAGGAACAGGAAATCTACTATCTTGTTTGATACCCCCTACAGCATATACTCTATCTACTACTGATTCTTTTCCGTTTCTGCCAATGACTACTTTGTCATAAACTTGCATTTTTACATCTTGACCTTTTTTAAACAAAGGCTCTTTAGTTGATGCAAAATATATATCTTGAAGCATTACACCATCTTGTTCTGCGACATATTTGTATTTTATTGAACTCATTTACTCATAAATTTTTCAGGTTCTAAATCTTTACTCATACTTGTATATAACCAATAAAGACCATAAAACATTAAACCTAATACAACATAGGTTTTTACTTTTTCCTTTAATTTTTCTTTTTTATCCTTCATACAGGATATTTTTTACAATCTAAAGTACACCACCCAAAACACAATCTTTTGAAGGTAATCTTATAAACTAATCTGCAAAATAATTTTTTCATTTTCTTCTACCTTGACCGTTATACGCTTTTTTGTAATTCTTGCTTTTTTTTACTTTTGATGATTTACTTTTAGCGTGTACTCCTTTTCTTTTTTTCTTGTGTTTTTTTAAATAGTTTCCTATGATTAATCGTGCCATTTATTCTGTTTCTTTTCTATAATTAAAAATTTTATACTTGTCCTTGATAACGTCCCAAATAACAACTGCTGTAAGCGATGCTACTACACCTGTCATAAAATCTTGGGCATTAAGTTTTTTTAAAAAATTCATTTATTTTTTATAATTAAAATTGTTTCCTGCGATTGCTAATTTTTCTATAACCTCTGATTGATAATCCCGAAGCATTTTTTCGACTTTATCTTTTTCAAGGGCTAAATTTTCAAGCTGTTTTTCTAAAGATTCGTTTTTTGCTCTTAATGATTCAACTTCTTCAGGATTTTTACCTATAAAGGTATAAATTACTACTGACAAACTACCCACAAGCATACCAACAATTACTTTAAAAATATCATTGTTTGTTTCGGGTATTTCAAAAAAAGCTAAAAATAAAAGCAAAGCCATTACCAACAAAAATACTGTTGCTGAACCTAAATAACCTCTTAATTCTTTATCTGTAAATACTCTCATAATTTTATAATCTTAAATTTAAACCTATTGAACTATTATAAACTTCGGAATCCCAAAACTTCGTGTATTCACCTTCTATGAATAAACCTAAAGATTTTGTAAGATTCCAACCTGTTATAAGACCGACCTGCCAATCGTCCCATTGACGACCATCTTCTTCTATATTATAATTTTCTATTTCCCATGAATTTCTATGAAGATAAGTGTATCTCTCATCTCCCTGTATATATTTATGGTGGGGTAAAATATAGTTTGCGTAAGTGTGAAACCAAAATTTGTTTTTGTAGACATAGTAATCAAAACCTACGATAGGTGCAATTTCACCAAACGAATCTAATTCGTCCCAAATTTCATTATTATATCTATTCATCAGTTCACCAAAAATTCTATCCCTAAAATCTTCATCAGTATAAGCAACTATTGTCCCTTCTGAATCTTGCCATAAATAATTAAAAATATCAGATGTAGTTCCATCAGAATTATAAACAGTTGATGTATATGGTGAATCAGAATATCCATACTGATAGCCTAAACTATACCAAGGGTTTACAGGAAATCCACTATCATCTGTTTCATTTAGCCATTGAGAAATCGGATTATATCCAAAACTTTTTTCGTGTGTTCTATAAATAGCACCAACAGAAATAGAAAAGTTTTTACCAATAGGCAATCTAAATCTTAACTCTGCACTTGAGTATTCAAAATCTATATTGCCTTCTTGACGAAGCTCTACTTTAGCAATGTGATGTTTACCTGTATGTCTTATGAACACTCTATGATTTGTAAACACATCAGACCTTTGCCTTTCTTTTTCCCAATGAAATAAATACTCAAGACCTTTTACTGCTGAAGTGGGAGAAGATAATGCTACTTGGTTTTCTTTACCATCGTAATAATTTCTTGCTTTAATTTCGTAGTCAAATCTTGCTATTCTTCTAATACCAAATCCTACTCTATAGTCAAACTCATGGTAAATAGTGTTGTCTACTATTTCAGGAACTGCATAAAGATTATCAGGATTGGTTCTAACAAAATACTGTGGTCTTTGTGTTCTATAAGGTGTTTTAACATCTCCTGCTACATAAATAGTAGAGTATTTAAAAACCTCATCGTAAACTTTTTTGAAGATTTGGGATTCAACAGAAAAGCATGAAAACAATAATATAATTAAAAAAAACTTTTTCATTAAAATTTACTTTCGATTATTTCTTCTATTTTTTGTCTTATCAATTTTTTAGAATTTTCAGGCAATGATAATTTTATGCCACCATCAATCCTAAAATGTTCGTTTCCGTTATGGTACACTACTATAGTAGGTACATATTTTATTTTATCACTTTCAAATTTTTTATCATCTTTCCCCATGTAAAAAATATGGGTTTGATAATCTTTTTCAAATTCTAAAAGAGATAATTCTTTTTCTTTAACAAATGTTGCCGAGTATTGTACAATGCTAATTTTATCTTTGTATGCTTGAGAAAATCCAAAGTTTGGTAATAAAATCAGTAAAATAATCAGCTTCTTCATCTTATTTCATATAATCTTTCGTCCATTTTTTCTAACTGCTTTTTGATTTCAGCCATATCTTCTTTTATAATGCCTACATCTTTTTCCACCTGTTCAATGGACGTTCTAACTAATTCATCTTTATATTGAAATTCAATTTTAGATATTTCAGGCTTTGGTTCTTCCATTGCTCTATCTATCTTAGATTCTAAAGTAAAATATGTAAAAGACACACTTACAACTACCCCAATAATTATTGCTATAGTTTTTAAATCAAAAGTCAGTTTAGTATTTTCTCCTATTTCCATTTCTATAGTTTTGCATATATTGATTCAGCTACTTGCATTCTTTTTGGACTAATAACAGCAGGTCTTTCAAAATACTTTGCAAAATTATAAGCTGACTGATAAGGTGTTTTTGCTTCTATCAGTTTTTGATATGCCTTTTTTTCAGTATTTTTTAATTCCCAATCCAAATAATCAAGCTGACCTTGAAAAGTATTTGGGTCTTTGTTGTTTTCTTTAGCCCAAGCATTAAGCCTTTGCCATCTCGTTTTGTGCCATTGTGCCAATCCAAAAGAAGTACCGTTGTCCCCAACAGCTAAAGGATTATAGGAAGATTCAACAAAAATGTTTCCTGCAATCCCTGAAGAATTAGCTTTGCTATAGCCTAAAGACATTAAGTATTTAGCAATGCCTACTCCATCTTTTGATAAAACAGTTTCTTTTACTTTAAAAAACAAAAAAGCACTTGCACTTAATCCTATTAAAAATGGAATTAAATACATCTATAGTGCTATTGTTTGACGAGATGTTCTAACCTTTACCTTCATGTTGCCAAGTTCTGCATTTGGCATTTGTACATCAGTATCAGGTATATCTTGAGGTGGTATGGTTTCAGCACCATCTACCGTCATCTCATTTATTTTTTTTTTTGAATACTTCTTATATAATAAATAAGAAGCACCAATCAGAAGCCCATATATGATAAATGAATTTTTCATTATTAAATTTTTTATCCTCTACTTCCTTTGCCGATTCTCCTTTTAGGTGGCTTAAATGAACTTCTACTTCCTTTTCCTATTCTTGCAACAGCAGGTCTTGTACTATTTATTCTTGGAATAGTAAAAGTTTTTGTATCTCCTGCATCTAAAACGGGTGGTGCTAATTCAGGTTTAGCAGGTTTATATGGTTTAGTTGGGATTGGTTTTGGTTTGCTAACAGGTTTTGGTTTGCTAACAGGTTTTGGTTTACTAATTACAGGTTTAGGTGGTGGTGGTTTAGGCATTCCTTTTGGTTTGCCTCGTCCATCAGTAGGTCTGCTTCCCCCATAAAAATCTTCTCTGTCATCAAATCTGCCCCTTGGGTCGCCAAATTGAATGACCTTTGGTTTTCTTGGTTCTCTTGGTTCGTAAAATTTTCTTTGGTCTACAAAACTTGGTAATACAGGTTCAACCGTAGGTGCAGGTGGAGTTCTTGGCTCATCTAACTCTACAGTAGCGTTACCTTCAGATATTGGAGTAATTACTTTTGCAGGGGGTGGAGTTTTTTTAGCAGGTGGTTTAGGCATTGCATCTTTTGGAATATCATCACCATAAAAATCTTCTCTACCTCTTGGGTCGCCAAATTCTATAACTTTTGGATTTTTAGGTTTTTTTATCAATACTGATGAAACAGGTTTTGCTTCCTTCTTGATTATTGGTAAATCTTTAATATTTCTTCCCTTAGAAGGTTTAGCAGGTTTTACATCTGTAACAGGTATTTTTGGAGTTGGTTCTTTATCCAAATCCAAATCGGCAGGTTGCATTTTTTTTCTTGAACGCATATAAAAATATAAGGCAAGACCACCCAATGCACCAAAAAGCAAAGTTCTTCTCATGATTTTATTTTTAAAAATAATATATTTCAAAAATATAAATATCTCAAGATTAAAATTATGCTTATAAGATATTTATTCGCAAAAAGGAAGTGTTTTTGATTTTAAAAGTAATTTTTGTTTGGAAATTACAGATTATAGCCAATTAACTTTTCAGTTTTTAAGTCAATTTTATTTTTGATGTCATTTATAGAAAAAATGGGAGTTGTATTTTCTTCAACATATTCAGAACATTCTTTTTTATAAGTAGTTATATTTTGTATTTCAGAATTTACTTTTTCTAAAGAAAATTTTTGTGATATAATTTGTAGAGTATTTTCTAATTGATTTTTTAAATCTTCATATTTTATGAAATGATAATTGTGAACTGAAAATGGCATAGTATTAAATAAAAATTCTGCTTTTGTTTTTCGTAATTCAAAAATGTTATTGTAAGGTCTGTTTTTTTCGATTAGGTGGAAACTTTCAGGAATGTCTTTTCCAAAATCATGTTTGTTTTCTGTATCGCCACTATCATAAATAGACCAAATTTTTTCGTTTAAAAAACTTTCTTTATTTTTTTTAGCACTATATACTACATGGTGTGGCTGATTCCAAAAAGAGTTTAACCAATCTAAAGGGTGTCTTATAATT
>Ga0209348_1000510_pt1 | contig 20234 bp, 30 predicted proteins | sample ETNvirenome_2_30_FD_184065 | JGI IMG/M metagenome (GOLD analysis project Ga0209348, IMG submission 184065) | Marine viral communities from the Pacific Ocean - ETNP_2_30 (SPAdes) (version 2) | ecosystem: Environmental > Aquatic > Marine > Oceanic | place: Pacific Ocean | collected 2013-06-22
CCTAGTTTAAAATGCTCTAAAATTGTTGTATATCAATCTTTTTCCTAGAACTTGCATAAAAAAGGGCTATTTCAAAAAAAAAATAAAAAAATGTTTGTAAGAAACAGTATTGGGAAAAAGCTTTGAGGCCTTAGCCTCGAGGACCGTGAGCCGTGGTGCTTGTCCCCCTTACCCACTACCTTAATTCAGAAAAAAAATTTTTACGCTAGACAACGAACTATATACAACTATCACGATTCACGTATCTATTAGTAGTAAACTTCACTTGTTTGACAACTACATCTAGTTGTATTATTAATGGATTAAGCAAAAATTTTCATTTTTGCCTCTTTGTTAGTTAATCTAGGCCGTATAGTTTTTTATTGTTTCTTATATGGCCTAGATTTTTAAGTTGAAATTTTCAATATAACGTATATCTTATAGATATGTTTGATATTTTACATATCAATCCTTTCGGCTTTGGGGGTGGCGATTGCTCCCTGCCCTCAAAGTTTAAATTTTATTATCCACCGTGACTAGTTTAACACTCCACTATCGACAAATACGTTATCAGCATCACAAATTTGCCTTCTTTTATTTTCTATCTGTCTTCTTAATTCTTTACGCTCTTCCTTCTCTTCTACAAGTTTAAGTCTTTCAAATAGTTTATGATATTCATGCCATAAGAAGTGTTTACGTTTGAATTTAATTAGTCCCTCTTTCAAGGCTTTGGTATACCGGTATCTTACACTATCAGGCTCCCAACCAGCCCACCAACAGATCTGTTCGAAGTCTTTTGAAAAGGATATCCAAAAGTGTGCATCACATTTATTAAGAGAACTCTTTCTGTCTCCTGCTAATATCTTAACATCTTCGAAAGCATTTAGTATTACGTGTCTCCAGAGCTTTTGTTCATTATTAACATGATTATCTGAAACAACGTCTTTTGCTATACTAGTGCCCATAAGTTTTAATAAGTCTAGAGAGTAGATCACTGTAGTGGCCCTTCGAATGTTTTAGGTTACAACGACTGGCGACATCGTAATGTTCATAGACATCCGCTATCAAAGACGTGATGCTTGCACCATCAAGATTTTCTTCACGGATCAATTCCTTGATCTGTTTAAAATCCTGAATCATTTCTTTTTTGGTATAGTTATCCATTCTCATATTTTAACGTCTTCACGTTTATAAGAATTGAAATCTATAACATTTGACTTATTGTTTCTTATTTTGACAATTACTTTTTTTGTTTTTTCTTTTTTGGTAGGTTTGCTGTGTATGTCGTATATATCATTAGTATCATGCAAGAACTGTGGTCCCATCTCAGTATACCCAAATTGGACACCGTTTAACATAGCAAATATAGTTGATTGAAACAACTTGAATTGAGTAGGCGTAAGTTTCTCTGCTGCCACGACCGACAGCCTTGTTAAATCAGTGATACCACCCTTTTTCTTTACCATGTATATAATCCCATGCTACTTTAATTAAAAATGTTTTTTCTGCTTCTGATTGGCCGTGAGACGTGGTTCCTGCACCGTTACAATGAATACAAGAATGAATAGATTTAGAATATTTAGCTATTATAAAGCCTTCTCCGTTACATTCTAAACAGCTCTTGTAGTTGTACTTATTATCACTCATATAAAAATTTTTTTATTTACGCAAGTGATAATTATAGATGAATTAAACTGATGGGATCAATGCCCGGGGTTTATAACCCACGACAAATTAATGAATAGTCTTTGATATCTTTAACTTTTTAACTTCTTTAGCAGTAATCCCCATGGCCCTTACTTGCATTGCTTTAGCACTACAATTTTCAATTTGTCTTACTAAATCCATGGTTTTATCTTGTGGTGCATGCTTAAATTTTTTCATCCATAACCAGTTCCAGAAGTTATACAAGAACCTGTTATTCCATTTTTTATTTTCTGTGTTATCTACTTTTTCTATCTCATATTCGAATGATAATATTTTTCTAGATTCAGGACTCAACGCCATGTAAATTCTATATGCTTTTCTATTATTTTTCATTATTTGTCTCCTCTTTATTCCACATCATTAACATAAATGTAATTACTCCGTAAATTAAACCTATCAATAATATACTTATTAAAAATGTCATTTAATATTTTTTATAATAAAATAAGCAATAGTTAAACCAATAAATAAACAAATCATGTTATATGCAAACATACCAAAACCAAAAGTGGCACTCATATATTAATCCAACTTCTATCTTCAAAATTATTATTTTCATCAGTCGCTACACAAAAACTTAAACTTATTCTGCCGTCTTCGAGAGGTGATATATTATGGTCAATATCTTTAGGTATAAATACATAATCTCCAGGCAACATTATTTTTGAGATTTTTTCTTTACCATATACTGTACAATTTTGCCTACCTTTTGCACATACTATCAAATTGTGTTGTTTATCTCTGTGTTTGCCGAAAGTTGCATTTTGTGTGAGGTGTGAATAATAAATATGGCAGTCAACCGGTTTTTTAAATATACCTTCTAGCATTGCACTAAAATTATTTATTTTTTTATTTACCTTACTACAGTCTCTTAAATAGATTGATGTTTTATGTATTACCTCATTTACATAACTACTAGGCCAAGAACTAGGGTCTGTTTGCCAATTAGTAGTTAACCATTTAAATTTAGATATCATACCACAAGGTACGAATCTTTTTTGTCCGCTAATAGGTCTAAAATTCAACAACATCTCAAACTCCTCCTTTGAAAAAAGGTCTTTAACAGTTTTTCCAAAGTGCGGAGTCATCGACAATATTTTATCTTTATTAGGTAATATCAATTTTTTCTCTCTTTGATAAATTTTAATTTTGCAATCTTCAACATCTTCTCAAAGACTGGTTCTGCTTTTTTTGTCTTATATTGATTTCTCAATGCACCATTAACATAAAGCAAAAGACTGCTCGAGTTATGATCTAGTTCAATAGTAAAAAACTCTTTAGCTTTTATTTTTTTTGGATCCAACTGAACCCCCGTTTAATAGTTTTGTTCTATAAGATGCGTTTGGTATTTTTAATTTTTTAGCTTGGTGATCAATGTAGTCGCTTAATATTTTTGATATCATTCCACCAGGAGCTCTAAATTTATCTTTACAAAGACCTTTTAATAACAAGTAATCTTCTTTTTTTATAGCTACTGACTTCCATTTATTTATGTCCATCTTTAACCTCCATGTCTTTTGTTAATATTAATGGTTCTTCAGATACTGTAATCCCACAAATCTCTCTCAATCTTTTATTTTCTTCTTTGAGTTTTTTTATGTTTTCGCCAAGCCTATCAAGGTTAGCAAAAAGTTTTTTAGTTGCTTCATCAAGTTTACCCAAAGCATCTAAGTTACCCTCTGGTTGCTCTCCTATAGGTGGCTCTATTTTATTTGTCATTTTTATCCTCCAGTGTTGGTTCTTGTAAGCGACATTCTAATTCATCTTCGACTAAAATTGTCGCAATTGTTTTATTAAATGGATAATGTTTTCTACCAATACCATCAACAAAATGTGTTGAAGATACAGAGTCTATGTACATGTCCAAGTGTAAAGAATCTTGAATTGGACTTCCATCAAAATCGTTAGATGGAATGAGTGATAATTGTTCATCTACCTGACTCATGATATTATCTAACACAAGACTTTTACTTTTTTGTTTTTTCATTAAATCTTAAATATATGGGATAATCGTGAAAGTCAAACAAAATATGAAGTATTTATTAACAATATCCTTATGTTCTATGATGGATAGTGTGTGTATAAAACCACACACTTTTCCAGATGCCTTTGATAATTTATACAATTGTCAAATGATGGGCTATAATAAAGCCATTGAAAAAATTGAAGAAATAGGTATTGATAAAGTAAATGAGTTTAAAATTTACACAACTTTTTCGTGTAGACCATTTAACACTATATGATTCTTAAATATATCTTAATAGGTAGTTTTTGTTGGAATTTTCATGATACTGGCACACAATGTACACAGTGGATTACAGACAATCTATCAGACGGCCTAATATGTAAAAATAAAGCTCTTGAAGTTGGTAGAACCAATAAAGCAAAAATTGAAGAACTAGGAGGCTTTATGGACTTATTTGAAGTGCATTGTATGGCCATTGATGAGACTGGCTATAATATTGACGAATCGTTCGAAATATCTTATAATATCTTATGACGGCTTATCGTATAAAGGCTTGTATGGGAGGACAGCAAGTAGACAGTATAGTTGAGGCTGATACAAGTACCGCTGCGATTTTGAAGTTGTCAGAAAAAGTGGACCAGGGCGAAGTTAAAGTAACTGAAAATGGTTTCAACTTTAATAAGCGGGTTCACATAACTTATGAGGAACTATGATGAGTCCTGAAAAAATAAAGTTGTTGAAGGAACTTCAAGAACTTGAAAACAAGTGGTCAACAAGTTTTATGACTAATGGTCTATGTACTGTTGATATGCTTAAAACGGAGAGAGATATTAGATCCAAAAGAAATGCGATCAAATATCAAGATGTACAAGAAAACTTAGCTATAGCTGGCTAACTTTTCTTAATATTTAAAAAAGGAAACTTTTTACTTAGGGTATCTTTCGGCTTTTTAAACTCATAGTGATTTATAATTTTTAATAACTTTTCTCTTTTTGATACAGCATAAGGTAAAAAAAGTTTTGCTAACTGTAAAGCTTTTTGATGAGAACATCTCCATCTCCATTGATCTTTCTTACCCATCGATCCTTTACTGACACCTTTAAAATATATTGAACCAACTCCAACAATATCATAAAAATTTTTAATACAATCCAAATCTGTCATCGCTATCTCCATAGCAATATTCCATTTTAAATATGTTTTTTTATTTTGACTTTTACGTTGATACTGAGCATAGTTTACATTACCTTCCCCATCAAATAATCCTGCTGCATATCCAATTAGATCTTGATTATTATTTGGAAGATTTTTTTTATTTAGCATCTCCCCAACTTTCTCCAAGGCCATACTCAACTACACTTGGAACTTTAAATTCAATAGCGTTCTGCATTTTCTTTTGTATTTGTTTTGCGTGTTTTTCGTCTTTAACATTAAAGCACAACTCATCATGTATCTGTAGTATTGGTAAGTGTCCATCTTCATAACAATCTAGCATAGACTGTTTTGTTTGATCTGCCGAAGATCCTTGAATTAATCTATTTAAGGCTTTGTAAGTAAATGCTCTTTTAATATTATCTTTCCCATATTTAGCCACAGCGTCTTCATATTTTTCTGCTACATGTAAACCAAAGTCTCTAGTTTCCCACATATCAAATCTACATTTCCTACCTTTTTTAGTTCTTATCACACCTTTTTCGTCAGCTGCATATTTACATCTATCTGATAATTTTTTTACGAAAGGAACTTTTTTATTGTATTTAATAATCAATTCATTTGCTTCATCTTTAGAAACACCTAATGATATAGCTAGTTTTTGTTTTCCCATGCCATACATCAAACCTAATCCTATTGTTTTAGCCTGTGTTCTTTCTATACCTACTAAATCAGCAACAGTTTGGTGAAAGTCTGCCTGACTATTTTGATAAGCCTGAACTAATTCGTTAGAGCCTTCATAACCCTCTCCGATCGAAGCAGCATAATGCACTGTCATACGAGGTTCTTGTTGAGAATAATCAAAACTACCCCACTTATAACCTTCTTCAGGTATGAATAAACTTCTTATTTTTGGACCAAAATCTTTATTTCTAGCCGGGACTTGTTGTAGATTTGGATTAGACATTGATAATCTACCCGATACAGTTCCACCATTATCTCCTCTCAGTTGATTTATCTCTCCATGAATTCTACCTTTGACCTGGTATTTCATAATTGAAGATAGAAAGGTTCCATGAAATTTATTTATCTCTCTTGCACTTACAATAAGTTGTGCTATTTTGTTTTTATTATTAATCAACCAGTTTTGTGTAAAGGAAGGTTCTTTTGTTTTTTCGGTGCGTGGGTAGTCTAGCTTTAGTTTGTCAAAAGCTTTGGCAATCTGGCGTGATGCCCAGATGTCTACTTCTATTCCTGATTCTTTTTTTATGGCCATTAATATTTCTTTTTCTTGGTTCTTCATTTCTTTTTGTAGTGCTTCAGCTTTTTCCACTTGCACTCTCACACCTCGTTGACGCATTTTTATTAGGATCGGAAGCAATTGCTGCTCCATCTCCCAAACAGTAGTCAAACTTTGTGTTGCAATTTCTTGTTTAAATCTTTGCCAAAGTTTTAGTGTTAATTCTGCATCTTGTTCTGCATAATATCCAACATGTTCTGCTGGCAATTTCCACATCTCAGCTTTAGGATCTATACCATGAGCGGCTGCAGCTTCTCTAAGTTCTGTCTCTGCTTTTATTTCATTTAAATAATCTACTGATAAAGCATTCAAAGAATATGAAAATCTATTCTCATCTATTAATGCTGCTGCTATCATTGTGTCTACAATAGTTCCGTGGACCGGGATACCAGATGCTTCTAACCAACCCACATCATACTGTGCATTATGAAATATTTTAGTGCATGGAAGAGCACATATATCCTTCATATATTTTTTTACTTGTTCAGGAATCATGTTACCACCACCAAGATGGCCAAATGGAAAATAACCTTTCCATCCTTCAACAGCTACAGCAAAACCAACTATCTCACCTTTACCTAAAGCCCAACCTGCTCCAAGTTTTTCATTAATACCATCATCTCTAGTTTCAAGGTCAATTGCTATTTCTTTATATTGAGATAGATCTTTGTATTCTATAGGTGTATTCCACATAGATTTTTTAAAAGTTAAAGTTAATTGTAATCCATTACTCATTAATTATCCATTTGCTTTTGAGTTATCATAAGAAAAATTTCCTGAAATAGTTATTCTGTAATCATCACTTGAGTAGAATGGGTATACAATATGATTTAAATGAGCTCTAAAAAGTAATCCTTTCTTTTCCCAAGTTTCATCAGCTGGCACAGTTATTTTTTCAATATGGCTTTGTTGACTCTCCCCTAAAAAACAAAACTGCAGGTGCCCCGCTAAATTACTTTTTGAATTTATTCCTGGAGATTTCTGCAATTCATCCTTAATTAAATATGGTATTTTCATAAATAAAATAAAACTAAAAACACCATCATGGTCATGTATAGGATTAAACTCATATTTTTTTTGAAAGTTAACCCATAGAGATGCTAGTGTTAAGCCTTGATCATATGGATGAAAAATTTTATTTTTGAAGGTTTGTGTAAATTTACTATTTTCAATTTGGTAAATTAAAAACTTTTCAACTAAATGTTTGTGTTCATAAATACTATATTCTTCTGCAATGTTACCAACTAAATTTTTATTGTAAGGATTAGTTTTGTTTTTTATACAATTATTTAAATTGTTATAGATATCATCTGGTAAAGTAAAACCGTGTATCATTTTTTGTTATCATTTTCTGTAAGGTGTTGTATTTCTAAATCACAGTAATGTTTTATTTTTTTAATGTCTTCAATTGATTTACCTTTTAATAAATATCTGCATACATATTTTATTACGTTTGCTTGAAAAGGATTAAGTCCATTTTTTCTTATGAATGTCCAAGGTTGAATAATAAATTTCTTATAATGTGAGCCTCCTACTTGGACACCGTCTGGAAAAGTTTCGTCAAACATGTTTTTATTTGTCATTTTTCTCCTGCACATAAATTAAATAATCTTGTCCAATAGGATAATTAAACTTATAACTAGATCTCAGCAAATGTAAAGTTTTTCTTGCTCTAGTTGCACCAGTATACCAAACCTTTCTTTCATCACTTTTATCACTTTTATTTTTGTTTTCATAATCTGATGGGTAATTACCTTTACCATACAACACTACATGATTCGCTTCTCCACCTTTAACTGAGTGTATTGTATCTATAGTTATAAGAGGATCTTTATCTAATTCCTTTTGACCATATCTTCTAAGCAATCTTATAAAGTGTCTTACTTGTCTAGGTTTAAAATTTCTTCTTAATATCCAAAACCAAGGTTTAGTTTTTTGGCTATCCTCTAAAGCAAGACCACACCACTCTTTTAAATCTTGAAAATTGTATTCTTTAAAATCAGGTTGTGCTCTCCAAAATTTATCTAATCTATAAGCTGGATCTTCTAATTCTCTTAAATGCTTGTACATATTACGAGCTGCTTTCTTATCTATTTTTTTACCTTTAGTAATAGCAGTCCATGCTTTAATTGACTCCCATTGTTTTTGATCAAAACATTTAGTGCCTTTATTATCTTTGTAGTATAAACCTGCATCTTTAGCTAACATTCTAAGTTCGTTAACAGTTTCATTTATGCGTCCTAGGATATACCAATCTTCTTTAAATTTTTCGAATGGTATTTCTTTGAATGATAAATAAGCTTTTACATATCCATCATTACCCCCTGGTAAATATTCTTTCTCTTCACTATCATTAATACCTCGTCTAATTATTTGTGAGAAGCTATGTATGGCCTCTCCAAATCTTCTTGTTTTTCTTAGTTTTACTTTTCTGCCGGGAAAAAATTTTGTAAAATATTTTGGATCAGCACCATTCCATTTGTATATTGCTTGATCATCATCTCCTGCTAAATAAATCCTTTTTACTTTAGGTGCCATCTTATAAATAACAGACCATTGTAGGGGTGTACAATCTTGTGCTTCATCTAATATTAAAACTTTTAGTGATGGGAATGTTACTTCTTTAATAGCTCTCTCTATCATGTCATCGAAATCAATAAATGATCTTTCTCCACCACCGGTCTTATAATGTTCATAAGTGCTTATCTTTCTTAAAAATACAGTGAGTGAATCTCTCTTATAGCTTTCTTGTTTGTATGCTTCCTCTGGACTTATTAATAAATTTCTAGCTTTACTGTAAACACCAAGAGACCAATCTTTATACATAAAATTATCATCTGCTAATCTCTTGTCACTTCTTTTAATTACTTTTGTTTGTAGTGCAAAATCAATTGTGCAATCCTTAGGATCAAATACTTCTTCAGGAAAATATCTTCTACAATATGTATGTAAAGTTTTAAATCTAGAAAAGTCATCAGTGTTGTATTGAGGAAAAGATTCTAACGCTCTTGATACTGCAGTGTTGACTGCTTTGTTTGTAAAAGATAAATATGCAATCTCGTTTGGCCTTATACCCTTTCTTAAATAACCTTTTAAAACTTTTTCAATTAACGTATAAGTTTTACCTGTACCAGGAGGACCAAAGATTTTTATTGTTTTGTGATAAAGCTCCTTTAGTATTTTAAGTTCTAAACTTTCCTGTGTGGAATTCGTCATCCATCTCCGATACTGTTTTCTTACTAACTTTTTTTTCTGTTTTCTTATAATCTACAAACTTTGGCATTTCTACTGACCATACATTTTTAACACCTTCATGATAATCAATTCTTTCACAACCTAATAAATGCATAGCCTCAGAAGCACTTTTAAATGTTTTATCATTACCTAAAAATTTTTCAAAAGTAATTTTTTTAAAATAACATACATTTGTTTTGGAATCTAACACTACATAGTTGTCTTGTAATTTTTCAAAGTCGTCTTCTTCAATGTGGCTTTCAAAAAACTTTTTAAGAAAATTATATTTTTCTTCTCCAAGTGTATCTTCAAACTTCATCTTCTCATTTTCTACTGCTTGCCTTACTATAGTTGACATAAGCATTTCAAACGGTGATGGACCTGTACGAGGCCTTGGTAGGGTTATCCAATATATACCATACCTTAATAGTTTTACTCTAAAAGATTTTTCATCCTTCATATCCTCAGGACCAATTAAAATTTTTTCTCCTTGAAACTTAAATGAATACTCTATTGATTTAGTGCTTCTAATAAATTCTATCTCCTCAAAGTCGTCTATCAAATCAGGGACTTGTGAGCCAATACCTAGCTTTCTAAATTTACATTTATCTTTATCACATAAAGGTGTGTTGCATCTTAAGTTATAATTTTTTTTACTTACAGAATTTGCAACAGTATTAATTACTTCTTTTTCGTCTAATGGTGTTGTAAAAACTTCTTTATTTCTCTCAAGAAGAATATTAGTTATTTCTTTTTTAGAGAGATTACCATCAGCCTTTCTCATTTCTAAAACGCCTATATTAAACAATAAATCATTCCTATGATTACCAGACCATTTTTCACTTATCATTTTTTGACAACAAGGTGGGTATTGTTTCCAATCGCTCTCTGGTTCATATTCTTTTACTTTTATTTTATTAAGTTGATCTAGTGATAAAGTTTTTTGCTTTACTAAATCTAAAAAAGTACCAATCATTACTGGTGTGTTTTCAATTGTGTATGCAAATTCTGTAGTGGCGTTCATGTTAAAGTAAGGCATGTTCAAGCATTTATTCATAGGAAAAATTTCTTGTGCTTGAAAAAAGTCATTATTCCATTGATGTAGTTTTTTTAAAACTTCTTTTACCGGATACCAGTCATCTAAAAATAAGAACAAATGTAATCCTCCTGATTTAGATCTTGTTGGTATTAATGGTAAATTGAATTCTTTTATTATATCTACAATTTTTTTTTGATTGTAATTTTTATAATTATGCGGGTCGACATCTATGCAACCCCATTTACACAAATTGTCTTTTTCGGGTTTGATACCTATTCTTTTCTTACCCTCTAAATGTTCTTTCCAGATTTTAAGAGTAACTGGTTCGTGGACCGTGATTGTTTGACCTACAGTCTTGCCCCGTTCATCTACCTCTCCAGTTAGAGAGGTAGTGATGAACAGTTCAGAATTACCCTCAAATATTTTTAAGAGCTCCTGTTCCATGGTTTAGAATGGAACGCCAGTTTTTTCTTCAGCTTTATCTTTTGTTAAAGATTGTACGTCTTGTGTAAAATCTACTTTACCAAAGATATCACTCTTCATTGCACTTTGATAAAATGCTTGAGTTGTTTCTAAAGCCTTTAAATTTTCTTTTGTATCTAAAAACTTATTAAACTCTACAACCCAACCATACCAAGAGTTTTGTGAATTAGACTCCTTAGTCGTGCTTAACTTGTAAGCAGTAGACCATGATGGTGGGTTATACATACCATTCTTACCTTGTGCTCTTCTAGACATAATCATAGAGTTCCATGTCTTTGATTTTTTCTTTTGGGTAGATTTCATAGTAATCAAGGCTTGTTCCATTGGATTATAATCCTCATCCAAAATGTAAACAAAATGATTACCAGTGTCTTCAACATAGTTACCGTTTTTCAAACGATCTTTGTTGTCAGCACCTCTAGTTGTCTCAGACATAATAGCTGGATCAGTGTGTATTGCCACTGGTCTTCCTGGGCTGTCTCCCTTATCTTTCCATTCATTAAATGTATTAATGTAAAGACAAGGCACTACTATCAGTCCTTTTTTACCTTTCCAAACTTTACCTGATGTTTCACTCCATATGTCTCCTTGCTTAGCAGTCTCAACATACTTACCATCAGTCTCATCTAAGACTGGTGAGTTAGCATAAAGTATTTTTAAGATTGGTAGTTTTTGATCTCGAGCTGTTACAAACTCTTGACCTTGTCCTGCCATCTGCTCTAAATTTATTGCAGCTGGTAGGTTATTTTTTTTAGTCGTCATCGCTTTTTTTTCACTCATGTTTATTCCTTCGTGGTTATTTTAGTTTTATTTGCAACGTAGGTTCCAAACAGTTCTGCAGGAACATCCTTACCCAAGTCTTGAATTTGTTCTCTAACAAATCCTCTCAAACTACTTGGATGCACGGTTGTTTTCTGTTTAACTGGAAGACCCTTTGCTTTCAGCTCCTCTATAATTGATTTAGCTTCATTGTCTTGTTTCATTCCAAATTCCAAAGACACTTGATTTTTAATCAAATCTCCATGGCCATTTTCTCTAAGCCAATTAAAAGCTTCATCACTTCTAGATGCTGGTATTCTAGCTGAATAGAATGGTTTAACTTCTACAGATGAACCATCTGCTAATTTTAGCAGAGATAAACCAGCTTGTTGCATTAAGTTAGGAATTGTTTGCTCAGAAAGAGTAGTTTCGACCTCTTTTAACTTCTTGAGTTCTTCTTCAGCCGTCATTATTTTTTTCTGAGTTTCCAATAACTTATTGCAAGATTTAGCAATGTCTGTCGACATGCCAGTATCTACCGTTATGATAGATTCTGCTTCTAAGTCCATAAGAACCTCCTTGTGCTCGAATCAATATATTATTAATTTGATTTATGCAATTAAATAATTTAAAAAACGGTTTGTGTATAAGTACAAAACAAGTCCATTTAAACATCAAAGACAAGCATTAATAGAAGGAGCTAAGCTACATAACTTTGCTTACTTTATGGAAATGGGTACGGGTAAAACAAAGGTAGCTATAGATAACACTGCTTATTTATATCAAGAAAAAAAAATAGATTTTGCCTTTGTTATAGCACCAAACTCAGTATACCAAAACTGGAAAAAAGAGATAGATTTTCATTGTCCAGAAGAAACAAATATATACATATGGAAAGTAACAAAAGATAAAACATTCAAATTAGATCCCAATAAACTTACATTTATCTTAATGAATGTTGAGGCGTTATCTCATGCATCTGGAAAAAAATGGCTAGAATACAAGCTATTAAAACATGGTATGAGAAGTATGGTGATTTTAGATGAAAGCACATCCATAAAAAACTTAAAAGCATCAAGAACAAAAGCTATAATAAAACTAGGTAAATTAGCTAGATATAAAAGAATTTTAACCGGATCTCCTATAACAAAATCACCTTTAGATTTGTTCTCTCAATGTGCTTTTTTAGATAAAAAATTATTAGGTTATGAAAATTTTACTGTATTTAAATCCAGATATGCTGTGATGTATAGCATTGAAAGAGGTGGTTATAATATTCAAATACCTAAGTATTATGTTAATTTAGAGGAGCTTGAATCTAAATTAAAAAATTTTTCTTATAGAGTGCGTAAAAAAGATTGTCTCGATTTGCCAGAAAAAATGTATGTGCAAAGAAACATTGAGTTACCTGATGAACAAAGATTGGCCTATGAAAAACTTAAGGCAACTGCTTTGATATTACTAAAAAATGATGAGGTATCATACAATAATAAACTTACAGAATTACTCAAACTACAACAAGTAGCGAATGGGTTTGTTAAAACAAATGATGGTAATATTGTAGATTTTAAGACAAACGCAAAACTAAAAGAATTGATGAGCATATTGGAGGAGAGTGAAGACAAGTGTATTATATGGGCTAATTATGTACATAATATAGAAATGATTAAGAAAAAACTAGGAGAGGTATATGGAAAAGATTCAGTGGTTTCGATATACGGAAAAGATTCAGTGGATATTCGTAACAAGGCTGTTGAAAGTTTTCAGTCTGATGACAGATGTCGTTTCCTCGTTGGGAATCCTACTGTTGGTGGTTATGGTCTTACCCTTACTGCTGCTAAGTATGTTATATATTTTAGTAATTCTTACAACTTGGAAGTCCGTCAACAAAGCGAGGATCGTGCTCATAGATATGGTCAAACTTCTCAAGTCACATATATAGATCTAATTGCAGCCGATACTATAGATGAAATGGTACTACATAATTTAGAAAATAAAATTGAATTATCTGCTAAGACTCTTGGAGAACAGGTTCAGAAGTGGCTATAGTATTGTAATATTTTTCTACTCTTTCTAACCATTTCTCTTCATATTGTTTTAATTTTAACTCATCCATTTTAAATTCTTGATAATAGATATCTTTAGTACAAATACATATTAAACCTTGTGTTATTGGTCCATACTGTTTTTTATGAGCTAATGAATAGGCAGCTATTTGAAAATAGTAATCCTCTACAAACTCTTCTCTTTTAGCTTTATTAGATTGCTTAAAGTCAATAATAGTGGGTTTATTGTCATATAATCCTACAACATCAGTAGCACCCGCCCATTTATCCTCATAGGCTAGACTTACTTCGTTACCCCACACCTCCTTAAGTAGGTCAAGATTGTTTACTATCTCATGAGCCATTAAACGGGCCTGAGCCGCCTCAGGAGCTAGGTTAAGGTAGCCACGACCATCTATGTAGTTTTCTAGGACATAGTGCATCTCCGTGCCTCTCAGGGCTGCCTGTGAGGTTATTTTAGCTGCCTCTACATACCCCACTCTTTCTCTCCACTTATCAAGCCCTGCCTTTTTTTCGTCACTTTGTGTGGCACTCAATATTGTTGTAACACTTGGTATTTTTTTGTTACCTACGTTATAGGTTCGTGAGCCGTCCTCCTCTTGTCTAGTATACTTCTTATAGTTGTATTTCTTTACTTTTTTGAGATCGGTTATAAAGAATTTGGTATCATGTTTTTCAAAACGCACATGATCTTTTAATTCAATTTTAAAATAAGAGCAACAACAATTCCTATTAAAGTTGTTATTATAAAGGCAGAACTAGATATCATAATTTTCTCTAATCTATGGATATCTTCATGTAGATCTTTAATTTTTTTATTAGTCTCTCTTTGCATAATAAGACAAAGCTTTTCATGATCATCTATCCTTTGATGAGCTAAAGAATCTTTATGAGTTGACTTTCGTGGCACTTACTATCCCTCCTTTATTAAAAAGGTTTAAGGCTTGTGCCAACTGTAAATTAGATTGTTGGCCTCCACCAATAGGTAGGTTAGACGGTGTAACTTGTGGTAAAGGTATATCAGCTGTAGTTGGTCCTTGAGCAGTAGTTGGTTGCGTTGTGCCCTGATTTAAATCAAAAGGTATTGCGTCCGCAGCAGCTGGATTAATATCTTCTTCTGGAAAAAAATCTCCATCAGGTATTTCACCTCTAATTATTTTTTCTATATTTTCTTGATTAGTCTTAATATTAGTTTGAACTAATGAATTATTCTCTTCTGTAATTAACCCCTCTGCAACTAAGGCAGAACCAAACTGACCCATAAATCTAGAGAACTGATTAAAGTTTCTAGACTGAGCACCCTTTGTACCATCTATTAAAAATTTCATTAATCTTGGGTTAGTAAATAATCTTGATAAAGCAGCAGGGGCTAAAACAAAAGCTGTGGCTGTACCGGGATCTATGTAACCTTGTCCAGATAAAAACACCGTACCCATTTGTGTTATTGCACCAGCTTCTTTTAACTGTATGAAGATAGTACCTCTTCCTGATTTTACTCCTGGTGCAGTAATCGCTCCATCAGCAAATTTTAAAGTATCTACAAATTCTTTTAAAAAATTTTGTTGATCTTTATTTAACAAACCGCCTTTTTCAATAAACTCTTTATAATCTCTTTCTACAAAATCTCTAGCTTTATTGGCCCTTAAATATAAATATTGATCTTTAGCATCTGTAGATTCAGCTATAAATTTTTTTATAAATTGTCCTCTTATTCCATCTTTAATTTTATTTGCATCCTCCTCTTTAATTAACCTTTTGCCAGCCCCTCTTTGTCCTGCCACTATACCATTATCTGTCATATCTAATTTTTTTAAGAAATCGTCAGCAACATCATTTTTACCTTTAATTAAAATTTGATCTAATATTTTTTTCTGTCCTACATCTCTTGTAGCTATTCTAGCTAATATTCCAGTTTCAAACATTTTTTCACCCATTTTATTTAAGTTACTAAGTTTTACGTACTCTGATCTTAAATTTTTTGGAAGAGCGGTTCTATCTATTTCTGCTTTTAAAAGTTTTTGAATTTTTCTACCTGTCTCTTGAAAAATTGGATCTCTAGCTGAATTTCTAAGATTTATACTTAATAATCTATACTCATCTGCAACTTGGTTAAAAGTTGCTGTGTTTGGTAATGTGCTTAATTCATCTAACAAATCTCTAGCTGGCTTAGTGGCAGCTTTTTGTGCAAATCCTTCTAATCTTTTTCTCTCAGCTTCTATAATACCTTTTAGACTTCTTGATTCTTCTGCTTGTCTTGTAGTGGTGTTAAAAACATAATTTTTTCTAACTCCATTCCAAGATAAATCTATACCGTACCCTGGTTTTGGTATTACTTTACCGTTTACTATTTGTTCTGTTGCAGCAGCAATTTGTGGTTTTAATTTAGCGTATCCATCATTAAGAATTTTATTATAAGTTAAGTTTCCACCTTTTATCGCATCTATAATTACAGTTTCTAGTTTAGCTTGATCTACAACACTCTTATCTGCACCACGAACAATTGTTTCAACAAACTCATCCATACCACCTAATAATCCTAGTCTTGAACCTTGTTGTGCACTTATAAATCTACCACCACCAAAGAAAGATGCTCCTATAACACTTTCTAAAGTATCAATAATATTATTTTCTGTAACTAATGCAGGTGTTAAGGACCCTCTCTCAACTCTTTCAAAAAAATCCTCTCCTCTTTCTCTTTTCAAAAGTTCAGCACTTTCTTTTGCTTTCTTTGGATCTTTTAATATTGCAAGTTGCTCACTGGACATTTTTTTACCAAGATCAGCCTGTACTTTCGCAACTAATTCATCTGTCACTGGTTTACCACCTGCAGCTTGTTCTAATAAATTATAATAAGCTTTTTGTCTTGCTATGACATTTGCCGCAATACGTCCACCTTTAATCATTTGAATTTTTTGACCTGCAACTTTATTATAAGCTTTACCTAATGCACCTGCCATACCAAAACCTAAAACCTCACCAAACGCACCTTGTGCAGCACCTCTAGCAACTTCTTTTACTATGTCCTCTTTAGGATCAAATGTTTGTGCAATAGCCGCTCCTGATCCGCCTCCGAGTGCAGCTCCAACTGTACCTGATCCCATTTTTGCAACTTGTCTTGAGGATAAATTAATTAATGGTCTGACTAACCTTGCTATTCTTGTGGCAGCAGCAGCAGTGCCAATTAATGAACTACCACCAGTAAAAGGGGCAGCTGCAAATCCAGCAACACCTCCAGCTATCGATAGTCCAACTTCAGTAACTATTCTTTTAAATGTAGGAGAGGACAAAAAAGTTTCGGTGTCTTTATTATACTTACCTCTTTCTGCCTCTGATAAAACATCTTCAGGTGTAATAAAAACTCTACCTTCATCGATATCTTGAATACCGGTCATTTCATCATCAAAGTTTCTAGCTTTTAAAAATGTATCAATTGCTATTTGCTCCTGATCTGTCGGCTCATCTCCCTTAATTTCAAAAGTCTGTCCACCTTGTACTATCTCTGCCATACATTACTCCGTAATTATTTTTATTGCACCACTACCAGTTTTTTCATAACCTATCGGTGTAGTAAAATCTACAAACTGACTTACACCACCAGACTTATCTAATATTTCTATTGCAGTTTTAAGATCTCCTCCAGTATTCTCTGATATGTCTTGTGCTGCTCCTAAATATTTTTCTAGTGATTCTATCTTCGCTTCAAAAACTCTTTCAGTGTCTCCTACTTGTGGTATCAGTTCTCTAATTCTTTCCCTCTCTTGATCTGATACTTGTGCACCTGAAATAGCTTTTGTTAAAAAAATTGTTGCTTGATCTATTTTTGTTTTGAAACCAGCATATCTTTTTGCATATTCTGTGCCGGCTGCTTTACCAAAAAATCCTCTAAGTCTATCAAAATCACCTGGACCCACAGGTCTACCAAGTTCAACATAATCCTTTGCAATATCTCCAAGTAGTCTTCTAGTGCTCATAAAACCTCTTCTTTCTTCTAACTCTTTTGAAGTTGGTTTTGAAACAACTGTTATTTTACCAGTCCCATCTATTTGAGCAACTGTGCCTTTTGGTAATTTATATGCCTCTAATTCTTTTTCTCCTAAAGTTCTTACACCTTTTCCACTTCCTTTTGCTTTTTCTACTTCTAAAATTGTTGCAGGTAATTTTTGTATACCTTCTCCTAACGCAGAGAATACTGGTCCTATGCCACTACCTTTTGCTTGTAACAATGGAGCTGCAAGCGTTGCTGCATAAATAGCTTTTTCTTTTGGAGTTAATGAACCTAAACCACCTTTTTGAAAATGCTTTATAGTTGGTTTAAGTGATTTAAAATATCTATCTTTAAATAATTTTCTTGTTAAAACTTTATCCATACTACCTCGGTTGCATTAAGTTGTAAGCAGAATATGCACCTAAACCTGCACCTATTGCTTGTCCAACTGGATTTGCACCGGGAGCCGTTGTTGCTGTAAGTGTACTCTGTGTTGTTGGTAAGTTAGTCATTATACCTTTTAAAAATTCTATTCTTTGGAAAGGCTCGTAAGATCTTTGTAGAGCTGTTTGTCTTTGTGCATCTAAAGCAGCCTGACCAATACCTCTTTGAACAGCACCTGCTTGCATTTGAGCTTGAATATCAGCCAACGACATCGCCTGTTGTTGAGCACCAAGTGAACCTAAAGCAGCACCTGCAGCTAATTGTTGTTGTCTTTGTGTTTGAGCTGCACCTAATGCAGTTTGAAATCCTTGTGCTTGTGCTTGACCAATGTTTGCTAATCTTGCTCTTTCTATCTCAGCCTCAGCTATACCTTGTCTTCCACCACCAAATGCACCTGCCCCAACAGCTTGTGCACCAAGTCTATTAGTTGCTATTTGTGCTTGTCTTGTAATTTCATCAGTTACAAAAGATTGAAAAGGATTTAAAAAAGCAGATATGTTTGGAGCTGCTTGTGCTCCTTGTAATGCAGAAATACCTTGACCTACAGTCCCAGCACCCACACCTGTTTGACCCGCTTGTGTTATTGCAGCTTGCTCTATTCCTGACAAAGGAGCAACTTGTACTGCTGGTAATGATACGGGTTGTGCTGCTAATTTAGCTGCTTGATCATATAATGAAAGTTTACGTGCCTCAACTCCAGGAGCTTCTCTTTGTGTAACTACAGAAGTTCCTCCTGATGCAGGAGCACTACTACCACCACCACCAAATATAAAACTCATTATTTAATCTCCTTAGTATATAAATATCTTTTAACTCCCCAGCCCTTTGTTTTTAAAAAAGGTTGCCAACCAGGCCTTGCATGCACAGCTATTCTTTTACAATCTGCAGATTTTGCAAGTTTTTCTATTGTATCAGCAAGTTCGTCTTGCCACAATTCTCTTTTCTCTCCCTTTAATAAAATGACTTCACATTGATTAAAATTAGGAAGGGCCGTGATTCGTGTAACGCAAACACCAAATACTTTGTATTGTTTCCCGTCATCAGAACCAAACATAACAAATAATTGCATTTTGCCTTCTTTGATAAAAGATTTAAGATCATTTATACTCATTGGATCTCCATCATATCTAAGACCTTCTCTCAACATGAAATCTACTAATAACCAATACTCATCGAGTAAGTTAGGAAAAACTTCTAGAACCTCTACTTTTTTGTTTATTTTAATTTTGTTTGGCTGCATTTGTTATGTCGTAAATTCTTTTAAATTTTTTTTGTTGATCATAAAAAAAGTCTGCTCCAGCTTTTCTCATACCTTTAAAATTATTTGGGTCAGCACCAGATAAAATACCCGCACCTAACACCGCATCAGCTCTAGATACAAACTCTCCATCAGCTAGTTGAGCTAACATTGTATCTTCATCTTTATCTCCAACACCAGCACCATCTTCAACATAACCCTCTGCTCTTACATAATTGTTTACATCATTTTCATCATGATCAACTTTAGATGGTAAGTAGTTTACACCACCCTCGTTATATTTTGGTAAAGCAGTAGCAAGACCACCTTGATTTGCATAGAACATATTTGAACCAAAAGTTTCTGCTCGTGAAGGCATAACATTAGTCGCTGGCTCAAAACCACCAGCTAATTTTTTACTTTGTTCTTGATATTCTCTTTTATAATCTGCCTCAGTAAACGGTGGTTTGTATTCTTCTTCATCTCCCCCTAATAAAGGTAAAATTGTTGATCCAATTAATAATGACTCTAGAGGATTTTTTTGAGCTTTTTCTAATAATGCACTTAAGCCTTTTTTCTTTGCTGCTTCTTTAGGAACAACATTTAATCCTGATAATTCTCCACCCCTAGATTTTATAACATTTCCAAATTTATCTACACCTATTTCTGTTCCTGCTGGCATATTTGCTCTGTTTAAGAAACTTGTCCCTAAATTTCCTTGAGGCACTGCAGCAGCTGATTTACCAAATCCTAAACTTGAAAATGCTGGACCTTGTCCTATACCCATGTTTGCACCAAACGCAGTTTGTCCTAATGCATAAGAACCACCGCCAACAATGGCTGCATCTCTTAATGCTCTTTTAGTTGATTTTCCTCTAAGTTT
>Ga0209348_1000511_pt1 | contig 20225 bp, 27 predicted proteins | sample ETNvirenome_2_30_FD_184065 | JGI IMG/M metagenome (GOLD analysis project Ga0209348, IMG submission 184065) | Marine viral communities from the Pacific Ocean - ETNP_2_30 (SPAdes) (version 2) | ecosystem: Environmental > Aquatic > Marine > Oceanic | place: Pacific Ocean | collected 2013-06-22
ACATATCTTTACGGTCCTGTCACAGATGCAAAAGTTGTCAGAAAAACTCAAGTGGATTACTATGCAAATACAGATACAAACACTGCACCAAGAGCAAGAAGATATACTGTACAACCAGAATCTACTATTGATAGAGATGGCACAGTAGCAACAACTCTCTCTGCTACCATTAGTAAAACTGCTACTGGTTTCTCAGTTGCTAATGCTTCTGGTATTAATCAATATGACAACATATACATTGGTGCTGAACTTATGAGAGTCACCAACAAAGTTGGTAATAATTTAAGTGTTATCAGAGGATATGAGAAGTCAACTCCTACGGTTCATAGTGTAGGATCAAATGTATTCATAGTTAATGCTGCTGATAATGCTCTACTAGAATCTGATGATGACTTTGGATTCGGTGAAATATATTCTGAGTATACTGACATGAAGAAATACAATCCTGTAAGTGGACAGGATGAGGCAATCTAATGGAATTTTCTGGACTAGACAAAGCATTTGGAGAAGAACCGAAAGGTGATTTAAAGAAGCATGTCGATAAAGTTAAACCTCTTCTTAAAAAAAGTCAAGAGGATGATGTAAGACATGACTACGAGACTGCACGTGCACAGATGCACAATCTAGTATCCAAAGGACAAGAAGCAGTAGATGGTATTCTAGAGGTTGCACAGAGTAGTGATCATCCTAGAGCATATGAAGTTGCTGCTTTGATGATTAAAAACGTTGCAGATACTACAGAGAAACTTATAGATTTACAACGAAAGATGAAAGAGTTAGATGCAGAAGATAAGAAGGTGACTAATAATACTACCAATGCACTCTTTGTAGGAAGCACGACTGATCTACAGAAGATGCTAAAAAATATAAATAAAGATACAGAAGACAAGACAACCGACAAGAAATGACAGTTCTTAACGTACTAAGCACAAACGCAATCGCAGCAGGTGCCACAGAATACCAAGTCGTAAAGACTGGGTTTTATCGTGTTATAGCAACCGCAGGAGATGCTACAGTAGCATTTAATGACGGACCTGCAATCACTTTGATTCAAGATCAAGCATTACTACTTAAAGGTGGTAAGCCAGGTCATGCAAAGATTGTGAAAGGTGTTGACGATTCCACAGCAGATTATACATTAGGTAGACACCTACATGAAACATCATCAAGTCATCCATTCTCAGTGGGAGATTTTATTGCTGTAGAAGATGATAGTACTTCACCTGCTATTGATAGTAATTTTCTTTCTGCAGGAACTGCAGGTAAAAAGATAACTGCAGTTGTAGGTAATTTCGTTAGTACTGACATAGACTCATCAAGTGCATCAGCTGATTACACATACGCATCAGGACCTCAAGCAGTCATGAAGCGTGCTACTAAAGTAGCAGTCACAGGCAATGCAATAGCACTTGAAGAAATACAAGTAGTTGGTGGATAATGCCAGCCGTAAATCAAAAGGCAGAGAAAATTGTAATGGCGATGAAACGCAAGAAGAAGAGTTTCAATCGCCTATATGGGGATGACGCTAAGAGTGTCATGTATGCAACTGCGAATAAGTTGGCACAAAAAGAAAACTTAAAAGTTATGTATTATCAGGATTTCATCAAATTAGTAGAAGGCAATCCTACAACACGTATGTTAACCAAGTCTAAGACAAAACAGACTGGTAATATAAGTGCTGATAGGGGATCTGATGAGAAAGCGAATCGAGCTAAACGTAAAGGTCTCGAAAAAGATTTAAAGAAAAAAGGTATTGGTTACAAAAAGGGTGTAGGAGAATATAAATACAAATCCGACGATGGCAAAGAAGGCACAGGTCGTGAGGTCACATACCAAACAAGTCCTGGCAAAGGAATGTCAAAACGTAGATTTGGAAAAGTGATGCGTCGTCTAGGACGCAAGCATGGTCAAGAGTCAGTCATTACAAAAGACAAAGACAAACCTGCAAGACTACACGATACACAAAGTAAAAAACCAAAACCATCTGCAAATCTAGGGAAATCCAATCCAGGTAAAAATCCGAAGGGCGAAGGCGAGACATCAGGAACAAAAATCAGAAGTGGAAAACTCCCAAAAACAAACAAAAAAGCGTATCACTACAATTAAGAACGCTATAGCTGATCTACAAAAAGATCATGATGAGAATTGTTGTAAGCAACCTACTAATATCAGCAAAAAGCAATAATTGATACACAACTACACACTGAAATGCTATGCTATTATAGCTAGTATAGTAGAATTGTGGTGCTAAAATGTCACATTACACAGTAGGTTATCATGATAACCAGAATCATCATTATGAAATATGTGAGTACGCAGAGGATGCATATAACGCTATAAAACAAGCAAGGGAAGATCTGGAAGGTTTCGATAACCCGCATGCTGCAGAGTATTGTATCAAGGAAGAATAATGAACGGTAGACTAGACAAGGTTGCAATGACGAATAGACTCATGCAACTTAAAAGAGAACTACACTATAAGTGCGAGATAGGAGAGAAAGGACAATGGGAATGTATTGGAGCGAATGAATATCTTAATAAAGTATTAGATGTATTAGATGAGTATTGGCAATGACACATAGATTCAAGGAAATTTTACCTTATCACGAACCGAAGAAAGTATCAATCCTTACGAGAATCAGTAAATTTTTATTGAAATCAGAACGCACAATAAAAAGGTATCTGCTATACTAATAGATAGTACAAGCTTATCAATACTATTAGTAAATGTTATCTACAAAATATCGTCTTCGTCTTGAAGGCATCTGCAAATCTATTGCAGCAGGAACAGAAGTAGGGATAGAAGATATGATATGGGCAGAGAAATTGGCAAGGGCAAATACATCAGCTAGAGGAATGATAAGCATAGCAAGGAGGATGGCAACAGATGAAGATGGATCCTGTTTAAAGTATTTGGATATAGGAGATCCTAAGTCAAGTAAGAAAGGATTTAATGGTGCTGATGATATAGCAGATTGGTTTAGAAATACCAGGTCTGATGATTGGAGACAACGTGACTGAATATGAAAAGAGAGCACTTGACCCCTGTTGGCAACACAAGCAAACGTGTATCGCAATGTTCCCCATCACTTCACACGACACTTCGTACCTATATCGAAGAGAAGATAACACATATTACTGGCAGCATTGTCGAAAGGAAGCGGAAGACGATCTCTTCGTAGATGCTAATGGTCTACAACTTGATATGTTCGGGAAACCTGATCTACCTATAGACTGGATTAGAAAAGAAATCTTATAAGTATAAATACTTACAAAGATAAAGAGGTACTATGAAAGACTTACCAATCAGATCATCATGTATTTTGTTTGGAACAGTTGGTATCGCAATTTATTTGTCCACATATTATGCTTGGGTATGAAACAATTTAATACATGGGTGTTAGACACCACCATCACCATTCTAGACTTTCTATACAGAGGTAGAGATTTTCAAAGGTTCTGGGTGCTAGAAGTTATTGCAAGAGCACCATACTTTTCATTTATCAGTGTATTACATTTTCGTGAGTCACTAGGACTTAGGGGAGAAGATCACATATACTTAATGAAGGAACATTTCTATCAGGCATTAAATGAAACGGAACATTTGGAAGAGATGGAACTTCGAGAAGGAAATAAATATTGGATTGATCGGTTCTTTGCCAAACACCTTGTTTTGGTTTATTATTGGATCATGGTTGGGTATTATCTTGTCGATCCTCTTAACGCTTATGATATCAACATGAAGATTGAAGCACATGCTTATGAAACTTATGTTAAGTATAATGCATGGCATCCAGAGGATAAGAAGATAGCAGAGATAGCAGAAGATGAATTAAAGCATGCGAAAGAACTACAACACGCAATGTCAATGATATGATTGTTTGGAGTATTGTATGGATGATTGCAATACTTGTAATTTGTGTTAGTATTGTGATATACTACATACTAAGATTCGATCACTTCTGGCCAAATGAATAAAATTTATGCAACTTGTATTATTGGTGCAGTAGCATGGTGTGCTGCAGCACAAGCTTGTAGTCCTCGTTTGGATGGGGGAGAAACTTATTGCCCTCCTTTTGATGAACCTCTTAAACCTAAACCTACTTTACCAAAAGAAGAGATGAGAGGTGATCTTGATGTTTACAACATTCATCATTGGACAGCGATACAAGGTATGTTTATCAGAAATCAAAGAAGAGAAGAAATAGAGAAAAATATGACTCATCCGTCTGATGCTATAAATACAGCTATAGAATCATTCATGGAGTTAGATCATGGGAGCGATGGTGCCACCGAGCAGGAAGAGTTGCTACAACTTTAGAGTAGTGTCGATAGATAGAGTAGTTGATGGAGATACAATAGATGTCACCATTGATCTTGGGTTTGATTTATATAAGAAAGAAAGAGTTCGTATTGCAGGAGTTGATACTCCTGAGAAAAGAACAAGGGATTTAGAAGAGAAAGCATTAGGTATTGATGCTACAAACTGGATGAAAGAACAATTGGAGGGAGCAATAGATGGAGATGATGAACTCGTTATACGAACTGAACTCAAAGGTGGCATGGGTAAGTATGGTAGGTTGCTTGGTTGGTTATACGTTGGCGATGATAATGTATCACTCAACGAACAAATGATTGGTGAGGGATATGCCTGGCCGTATGATGGTGGAACTAAGCAAAAGAACTTTGAAGAACTACGAGAACTTCGTAGATCTCGTGGCACATTGAATGAAGGATAATGATCAAACTTCTTAGATTATTATTGACACCTTTTATTTGGTTCAAGAATATAATTGATCCACAATGGTGGGCAAATCTTATTGGTAATAAAACAGGATTATTTCAACGTGCAAGAAATAATAGATATAGACGATGGTTAGAAACATTACCACCAAGAAAGAAGATTGCTATTGAATTAGGTGTTGCTTTACCTTTGATGATTCTAATGGATCACTATATTCTTATGCCTTATCTTGGCATGGCAATGTTGCCTTGGAACTGGGATTGGAGTGGAGGATGAGTACTAAACAAGAAATATACTTAGGTAATCCTAATCTTAAAAAAGCAAACGTATCGACTCAGTTTACTAAGAAACAAGTTGCTGAGTATATGAAGTGTGCTCAAGATCCTGTATATTTTATTAGAACATATATTAGAATCGTTTCACTAGACGAGGGTGTTATACCATTTGACATGTATAACTTCCAAGAAGACATGGTGACTAAATTTCATGAACATAGATTCAATATTGCAAAACTACCTCGTCAGTCTGGTAAGTCTACTATTGTTACAGCATATCTACTATGGTATGTTCTCTTTAATGCTAATGTAAATGTCGCAATCCTCGCAAACAAAGCACCAACTGCAAGAGAAATGTTGGGCAGGCTACAACTTTCTTATGAGAATCTCCCAAAATGGATGCAACAAGGTATTCTCGGTTGGAACAAAGGGTCACTCGAATTGGAGAACGGAAGTAAAATCCTCGCTTCTTCTACTTCTGCTAGTGCTGTTCGCGGTATGTCCTTTAACATTATATTTTTGGACGAATTCGCGTTCGTTCCGAATCATATTGCTGAACAGTTCTTTGCTAGTGTCTATCCTACTATATCTTCTGGTAAGTCAACCAAAGTTATTATCATTTCTACCCCACATGGGATGAATCAATTCTATAAGTTATGGCATGATGCTGAACGTGGTGCTAATAACTATGTTGCAACTGAGGTACACTGGTCACAAGTACCTGGTAGAGATGATAAATGGAAGCAACAAACTATTGAAAATACATCTGAAGCACAATTCAGAGTTGAGTTTGAGTGTGAGTTCTTAGGATCTGTTGATACTCTTATCACTCCAAGTAAGTTAAGAATAATGCCATATAAAGATCCAATTCAAGAGAATAGAGGTCTTGCAGTATATGAACAAGTAATTCCAGAACATAATTATATAATTACAGTTGACGTATCAAGAGGTGTTGGAAACGATTACTCAGCATTTGTTGTGTTAGATACAACTACAGTTCCATATAAGGTAGTAGCAAGATATAAAAACAATCAAATAAAACCACTGGTATTCCCGAACCTTATTGTAGATGTAGCATCTAACTACAATGGTGCATATGTATTATGTGAGGTGAATGATATAGGTGGACAAGTAGCAGATATTATACAGTATGATTTAGAATATGAAAATCTACTTATGGTATCCATGAGAGGTAGAGCAGGACAACAACTTGGTCAAGGATTCTCTGGTAAGAAAACACAATTAGGTATTAAGATGTCTACTGCTGTAAAACAAGTAGGATGTTCTAACCTTAAAGCATTAATAGAAGATGATAAATTAATTGTAGAAGACTATGATACTATTGCGGAACTGACTACATTCATACAAAAGGGTCAATCATACCAAGCGGAAGATGGATGTAATGATGACCTAGCAATGTGTTTGGTTATATTCTCATGGATGGCAATGCAACCATATTTTAAAGAAATGCATGATAACGATGTAAGACAAAGAATATATGAAGATCAGAGAGACCAGATAGAACAAGACATGGCACCGTTTGGGTTTGTATCTGATGGATTAGAAGAGGATCAGTTTCAAGATGCTCAGGGTGACGTATGGCAAGTTGCGGAATATGGCGATAAATCTTATATGTGGGAGTACAGGTGAAGATTTAAAAATATAAATAATCTTAGACAAACCCGATTGAACAGCATTTCAGGAGTATATAAACATGGCAACTAATCAATCATCGCCAGGTGTAGTAATTCAGGAAAGGGATCTCACTACTGTCTCTACTATTCCTACCGCGAATGTTGGAGTTATTGCAGCACCATTTACCAAAGGACCTGTAGAAGAAGTAATTGAGATTACTTCAGAAAGACAGCTCGCAGAAAAATTTGGTGAACCAAACGAAAGTAACTATGAGTACTGGTTCTCTGCAGCACAATTTTTATCCTACGGTGGTTTACTAAAAACCATTCGTGTTAATTCATCTTCATTAAAGAACGCTGTTGACACAGGTACAGCACCTTTAGTTAAGAATTTACAAGACTACGAGACAAGCATTGAAGAAGCATCCAACAACTTTTCATGGGTTGCTCGCACACCTGGTGATACAGGAAACTCAATCGGTATCTTCGTCACAGACGCAGGTGCAGACCAAGTAGTTGTAGTTCCTGCTCCTGGTTCAGGTAACGAGCATGAGTTTGTTGCAGACGCTGCTGTATCTGCTGCATCTGGTGCTGCAGGTAAAGTATTTAAGTATAGTATCATCTTAACAATTGACGATGTAGTTGGTACATTCGCACCTGGTTCAGCTACAACAATCACTATTGGTGGTTCTGCCGAGTCAGTCAATGTTCTTGCTTATGATGCTACTAATAAGAAATTAGAAATCGGTCTACCTAGCGGTGGTGTCACAGGTATCCTTGCAGATAACCAAGTTATTACACAGGGAACAAACACTGCTAAAATTAACGTCACAATCGAAAGAAAACTCCTTGTTGCTCTTAACAAATCAAGTATTGAATTTGCTGCTTCTGACGTTGTACAAGATACAAACTCAACAAACATTACTATAACATCAGTAAGAGATGAGTACACAGAGCGTGAGTATCTACCTGGCGTTAAGTGGATCAACGTTGCTCCTAGACCTGGTACTTCACTCTATGCAAATGGAGTTGGTGGATACAGAGATGAGATGCACGTTATCTTAGTTGATATTGACGGTGGTGTCACTGGAACAGTTGGTGCTCTTCTTGAAAGATACATTGACGTTTCTAAAGCATCTGATGCTAAGACATCTGTTGGAGAAACAAACTACTACGCAGAAGTAATTAAGCAGAAGTCAGAGTTTATCTACTGGGCAGAGCATGAGTCAACACTTTATGCTGCTACATCATCTGCATCTGATGGTTTATTTGGACAAACTGCAGCAAACAGACAGTTTAACTTATTCCGTAGTGCAAATGGTTCTGTAGATTATCCTGCAGGAGTCACAACTCTAGGTTCTAAGAACAATGCTACTTACTACTACAGATTATCAGGTGGAGTAAACTACACAGTATCAGCAGGACAGTATACAATTACTAATACTGATATAGGTAGTGCATACGAATTAATTGCAGATCCAGAATCACAAATCGTTGACTTTATCATTGCAGGTCCTTCTGGAACAAGTGATGCAAACGCACTTGCGAAGATCACATCTCTTGTAAATATCGCAGAAGAGAGAAGAGACTGCATGGTATTCGTTTCACCTCGTAGAGGAAACGTAATCGGAATTAGTAATACAACAACTATTACTACAAATATTGTAGACTTCTTTAAGAAACTACCAAGTTCTTCTTACATGGTATTTGACTCAGGATACAAGTACATCTATGACAAGTACAATGACGTTTATCGTTATATTCCTTGCAATGGTGATACTTCAGGTCTATGTTTACAGACTAACGAAATTTCAGAACCTTGGTTCTCACCTGCAGGATTTCAGCGTGGTGTACTAAGAAATGCAATTAAGTTAGCATACACACCAAACAAAGCACAAAGAGATCAACTCTATGCAAACAGAGTTAACCCAATTGTTTCATTCCCAGGACAAGGTGTTGTTCTTTACGGAGACAAGACTGCACTTGGATTTGCATCAGCATTTGACAGAATTAATATACGTCGTCTCTTCTTAACAGTTGAGAGAGTTATTAGTACTGCTGCTAAGGCACAACTCTTTGAACAGAACGATGAGGCACAGAGATCACTATTCATCAATATTGTTGAACCATATCTCCGTGATGTACAGGGTCGTCGTGGTGTAGTTGACTTCTTAGTTAAGTGTGACAGCACAAATAACACACCTGAGGCAGTTGACCGTGGTGAGTTCTATGCGGAAGTATTCTTGAAACCAACAAGAACAATCAACTATGTACAGTTGACATTCGTTGCTACAAGAACTGGCGTAAGTTTTGCAGAGGTTGCTTCATAAACCTCTCAAAATTTTATTTTGACTAAATATAAAAGACGGAGATCCTAATTAAAAATGGCACAAAAAGGAACAATTGATCAATTTAAGGCGAATGTCAAGTCGGACTTCGCAAGACCTAATCTATTCCAAGTAGATTTGGCATTTCCAAGCGAAATACTACAAGACTCAGACCTTGTTAACTTAGGTAAGTTTACTGTTCGTGCAGCAAACCTTCCAAGTTCACAGATTGGTGTAATAGAAGTTCCTTTTAGAGGAAGAGTTCTAAAGATAGCTGGAGACAGAACATTTGAACCTTGGACAATTACTATCATGAACGATAGTCAGTTCAAACTAAGATCCGCAATGGAATTGTGGGCAAGTTCAATCCAAGCATATAACGAGAACTTTACTTCTGCAGGTTCATTAGGAGATAATTCAGATAGTTCTGGATACTTCGCTGACATGACAGTTCATCAGTTAGCAAGAGATCTTAAAGATGGAGAGTCACCTAAGATTCTTAAGTCTTATAAGTTCTATAATATCTTCCCAAGTAATATCGCTGCTATTGATCTAGATTACGGAAACAATGATGCGGTTGAAGAATTTACTGTAGAGATGCAAGTACAATACTGGAAACCTGTAGGTGGGGCTTCAATAGCAAATTAAGCAGTTTTTGAAACCTGTATAAATATATCAGAACCAGATTTTAAATCGTAATGGCACAACAACTCTTTGGATTTTCATTACAAAGAGCGAAGAAGGTTCCAAAGGGACCTTCTTTTGTTCAGAAGGATAGTTTAGATGGATCGCAACCCATAGTTGGTGGCGGTTATTTTGGCTACTCCGTTGACTTTGATGGTACTATTCGTAATGATCATGAACTAATCACTCGTTATAGAGAGATGGTTCTTAATCCAGAATGCGATAGTGCAGTAGATGATGTAGTGAATGAGACTATATGTGGGAACTTTGATGATGTTCCTATATCAATAGACTTACATAATTTAAAACAATCAGAAAAAATTAAGAAGTTAATTCGTAAAGAATTTGATGAGATACTTCGTCTTCTTGATTTTGATAACAGAGCTTATGAAATCTTCCGTCGATGGTATGTTGATGGGAGATTGTTTTTTCATAAGGTAATAGATCCTAAAAAACCAAGACAGGGTTTAGTAGAACTAAGATACGTTGATCCTAGAAAGATCCGTAAGGTGACTGAATATGAGGCAAAGAGACCTGAAGCATTAAGAACTCAAGATCTCAATCAGCAACTTACACAACAGAGTGCATCTTACTTCTTATACAATCCAAAAGGTTTAAAGAATTCAACCAATCAGGGTATGAAAATTGCACCTGATTCAATTGCTTATTGTCATTCTGGTATACAGGATCTCAATAAAAACATGGTGTTGTCACACCTACACAAAGCAATTAAGGCAGTCAATCAGTTAAGAATGATTGAGGATAGTCTAGTTATATACAGATTATCAAGAGCACCAGAAAGACGTATATTTTATATTGACGTTGGTAATTTACCTAAGAACAAAGCGGAGCAATATCTCCGTGAGGTTATGGGTAGATACCGTAACAAATTGGTTTATGATGCAAACACAGGAGAAATCAAGGATGACAAGAAATTCATGTCAATGCTCGAAGACTTCTGGCTACCCAGACGAGAGGGAGGACGAGGTACTGAAATCTCTACGTTGCCAGGTGGACAGAATCTTGGAGAACTTGAGGATGTCAAGTACTTCCAGAAGAAACTTTACAAAGCACTCAACGTTCCAAGCTCAAGGTTAGAAACAGAAACTACCTTTAACATTGGTCGTGCTGCTGAAATCACTAGAGATGAAGTAAAGTTCCAAAAATTCATAGCACGTTTGCGTAAAAGATTCTCTGAATTATTCGTAGATCTTTTAAAAACGCAACTCATTCTTAAGGGCATATGCTCTATTGAAGAATGGGAAGAGATGAAGGAGCACATTCAGTTTGACTTTATTGCAGATAACTATTTCACAGAACTTAAAGAGATAGAAATCCGCAACGAAAGGATGAATGAAGTTGCACAAATGGATCCTTACGTAGGTAAATACTTCTCAGCGAACTATATACGTACAAAGGTTCTTAAACAAACTGAGTCAGAGATCAAAGAAATCGACAAAGAAATTAAACAAGAAATCGCTGACGGAGTTATCATGGATCCACAGGCAATGCAAGCCATGGAGATGGGTATTGGTGACGAAGAACCTGTACCTGAAGGTGGAGAAGAACCACCAGCTGACCCCAATTCTGCAGTTAGTCCCGCAGATCAAAAGAGGGGAGAACTCTAATTCTATAAATACATAATGGAGGACACTAATTATGCCTACTGACGTAGCAAATCAAATAGTAAATCACATATTCGGTGATGAAAAAGCAAAGGCAGTTGATGCAGTAAACGATGCATTAGCCGCGTCTGCATATGATGCGATTCAAGCAAAGAAACTTGACTTCGCACAAAAGTGGGGTTTTGATCCTGATCAAACAGGACAAGCTGTTGCTGATGAACTTGCTGATAAAGCAACTGATACAGGCGATGTCACTGATGTGGATTATCAAGGTCGCAAACCAGAAGATCCAGATCCTAATGAGCCAGTAGAACAACCTACTGCATCCGCAGAAGAACCAACCGAGGAACCAAAAGATGAGACTGATAGCTGAAGAACTTACAGAAGTTAAATTTTTAACAGAAGAAAAGGAAGGTAAAAAGAATTACTTTATAGAAGGTATATTCTTACAGTCTGAAATTGCAAACAAGAATGGACGTATGTATCCTTTCAAAACTTTGCAGAGAGAGGTTGCTAAGTATCATGAGAACTTTATCCGTCAGGGTAGAGCACTCGGAGAACTTGGTCATCCAGAAGGTCCTTCAATAAATCTTGATAGGGTATCACATAAGATCGAACGTCTTAGCGAAGATGGAAACAACTTTGTTGGTCGTGCAAAAATTCTTGATACACCGAACGGAAAAATCGCTAAGTCATTGCTAGACGAGGGCGTAAGGTTGGGAGTCTCATCTAGAGGCATGGGTTCTTTGAAGAAAGAATCTGCATGTAATGTGGTTCAAGATGATTTTATGCTCGCTACTGCAGCAGATATTGTTGCAGATCCTTCGGCACCTGACGCATTTGTGGATGGTATCATGGAAGGAAAGGAGTGGGTTTGGGATAATGGTATCCTAAAAGAGTCTGCTATTGCTGAAATTAAAAAGGAAATAGATCAGGCAACCCTCAGAAACTTACAGGAAAGAAAGATTTCCGCGTTTGACAAGTTTTTGAGAAGTTTATAATTTATAAATAAATATATAAAACAGCAACGTAAAAATTTAACGGAGTTAAAAAGAAATGGCTGAAACCCTCGAAAAGGATTTAGATAACATGGAAGAAGTGACCGAAGGTTCCAATCCTGTAACTAAAAACGCAAAACCTGGCGAATCAATGGACACCTCTAAAGGTGGTGCTTCTAAAGTGATCACGGTCACTTCCGATTCGATGGAAGGTGCGAAAGGAACTAAGAACGCAGGTAAATCTGCAGCAGCACCAGTAGGTAAGGCACCTGTTCCTTCCACAAAACCAAGTGATGCGTCCGCAAAGATGGAGGAAACTGAATCTAATGACGAAACAATCGCAGAAGAAGAGACCTCTGAAACCAAGTACGACTTTACTCAAGATGTTGACGCTCTTGTCGCAGGTGAAGAACTATCAGAAGAGTTCAGAGTAAAGGCAGCAACTATCTTTGAAGCAGCAGTCACTGCTCGCGTTAACGAAGAAACCAAAGCGTTGCAAGAAGCATTTGAAGAATCTCTAACCGAAGAGGTAGAGAAGATCAAAACAGATTTGGCCGAGAAGGTAGATGACTACGTTTCTTATGCTACTAAACAGTGGATAGAGGAGAACGCTCTAGCTGTTGAACATGGCATTAAGAATGAGATGGCAGAGTCATTCTTCAATGGTCTAAAAGATCTCTATGTGGAGCACAACTTTACTGTTCCCGAAGAGAAGTTCAACCTGTTAGATGGAATGACAGGAGAACTTGATGAGATGGAAACAAAGCTCAACGAACAAATAGACACCAACATCGCTTTACAAAAGCGAATAGGTGAGTATACTAGAATGGAAATTGTGAACGACGCAGCTACTGGTCTTGCTGAAACCCAAAAGGAGAAGTTAGCATCACTAGCAGAGGGTGTTGAGTTTGAAAATGAAGAAGATTTTAGAAATAAAATCGAAACTATCAAGGAATCATACTTCACTAGGAAGGCTGAAGTTGCTGAAGAAGCAAAAGAACCCACCGAGGAAGCATCACAACCATTGGTAGAATCCACTGTGTCTGGCACTATGGGCAAGTACGTAGATGCACTAGCACGTTGGTCCAAATAATTGTAAATTAACTACTTTAAAAAGGAGACATAAATGTCTATACAACAACTCCAAGAGAAGTGGGCACCCGTATTGAATCACGAATCAGTTCCTGAAATCAAAGATTCATATAAAAAAGGCGTAGTTGCACAACTCTTAGAAAACCAAGAAAACGCAATCAGAGAAGAAGGTCAAGTTCTTAACGAGACTCTTCAGACTACAGGTTATACCACAGGCGATACCGCTACAGGTCCTGTTGCAGGTTTCGACCCAGTTTTGATCAGTCTAATCAGACGTTCAATGCCACAACTCATTGCATATGACGTTGCAGGTGTTCAACCAATGACAGGTCCTACAGGTCTTATCTTCGCAATGAGATCATTCTACGGATCAGAGCGTAGACCTGCAAACGGTGACTTCAGAGAAGCACTATTCAACGAACCTAACGCAGGTTTCTCAGGTGGAGCTGGTACAGGATTATCAAACTACGATCCTACTGCTTCTTCATCTGCAGTTAACGATGCTGAAGGTGCAAACCCAGGACTTCTTAATGATTCCCCTGCAGGAACATACGAAGTAACTGGTGATGCTACAGGTATGGCAACAGCAACTGCTGAAGCATTAGATGATTCATCTGCTTCAACAGCCTTCAGAGAAATGGGTTTCTCCATCGAGAAGGTAACTGTTACTGCTAAATCAAGAGCATTAAAGGCAGAGTACAGCATAGAGATGGCTCAAGACCTTAAGGCGATTCATGGATTGGACGCTGAATCTGAATTAGCAAATATCCTCTCAACAGAGATACTTGCTGAAATTAACAGAGAAGTTGTTCGTACAATCTATGTAAACGCTGTTAAAGGTGCTATCGCTAACACTGCTACAGACGGAATCTTCGACTTAGATGTTGACTCAAATGGTAGATGGTCAGTTGAGAAATTCAAGGGACTTCTATTCCAGATTGAAAGAGATTCAAACGCAATCGGTCAAGAGACAAGACGCGGGAAGGGCAACATTTTGATCTGCTCTGCAGACGTTGCATCTGCTCTCGGAATGGCTGGAGTACTTGACTATGCACCTGGTCTTCAAGGCAACAGTGCATTAACAGGAGTAGACGATACTTCCTCTACACTTGTTGGTACTCTTAACGGACGTATCAAGGTTTATGTTGACCCATATTCTTCAAACGTAGCTGATAAGCACTTCTACGTTGCAGGATACAAAGGTACATCACCTTATGACGCAGGATTATTCTACTGTCCTTACGTTCCATTACAGCAAGTCAGAGCAATCAACCCTAACACCTTCCAACCAAAAATCGGGTTTAAGACACGTTATGGTATGGTTTCAAACCCATTCTCAGGTGGTCTTACACAAGGTTCTGGTGCACTTACAGCTAACGCTAACAAGTACTACAGAAGAGTACAGGTTGCTAACCTCATGTAATTCTCTTAAGAAAGAATTAATATTAAAGCACCCAAAAGGGTGCTTTTTTATACTAAATAATATTACACGTGTGAAAAGGGGAAGGAGTGTCTGCAAAGGCACTCTTTTTTTTGTCACTAAATAAAGATGTAGAGTATGTTTAACTATGATTAATGATGTAAGGTTTGAGGACTTCATTGGTATTTTTGATACTAATTACAATACTCAACCACTTATTGACTATTGGGAATATCAACATAAGTGTGGTGCTACGTTTAATCGTAAAGGTATCTTTAATCAAGAACGCAAACCACATCAACGCAAAGATCAATGCCTCGCCACTGAGGATTTTATACTAGATCATAACTGTGGTTATGAATATATGAAACAGTATAATGAAATTACTGGTGAATGTATGGAGTTATATGTTGATGAGTATGAAAGTTTGATGCAGTATAGATACCAACAAGTGTATCTAAACGTTCAGAAAACTGAACCAGGTCAAGGTTATCATGCATGGCATTCTGAAAATGGTTCTCTAGGAACTAATCGTAGAATATGTGCAACTATGATGTACCTTAATGATGATTTTGAGGGTGGGGAGACTGAGTTTCTTTACCAACACAAACGTTTCAAACCCAAGAGAGGACAAGTATTAATCTGGCCAGCAGGGTTTACACATACTCATAGAGGATTACCTCCTTTGGATGGTGCGAAATACATTTCTACATCATGGACAGAAAACATAAACGCATAAAATGGCAAATTGGTATCAAGATCAACTGACTAATAAAAACTTTCTATCTCCTATAGGATTTTTATTCTTATTGGATAGAGCAAAGAAGACAACATTCTTATGTCAGAAAGCAAATATACCCGCATTTACAACAGGTAATATTGAAATACCGACACGTGGTTTTGTCACCATACCAGTTGAGAGTACAGCATCATATGAAGATCTAACTATAGAGTTTATAGTAGATGAGGACTTAAGAAACTATATGGAAATTCATAACTGGATGAGAGCATTATCTACACCAGGTGAATACGAGGATAGATATAATTGGAATCAAGAAAATAGTGTTAGGGGAACTGGGAATGATCCACGATTCTCTGATGCTACATTGCAAGTATTGAACAATAATAACCTTGCAAACTTTGATGTTGTTTTTAAATCAGTCTTTCCTATCAACTTATCATCACTACCATTCGATGTCACAGGATCAGACAATAATTATTTTACAGCAACAGCAACTTTTAGATATACCTTGTATGAGGTAAGGAACGTCAATTCACCAACACGTAGGTAAACATGTACAATTTTAACATCAAACAATCTTTCATCTCATTTGTAGAGTGGGATAAGAAACTCATCAAGAAATTTCAAGATAAATATAAGTTGTCAGACTACCAAATCAATTGTCTTGCTTTCGCTAAGGGGTTTATAATAGGTGCTATTCTCCTTTGAAAAAACCTTCGGTGAAGGTGTAGATCCTTGGTATGACAAGGCAGAACGATGGGTTAAGAAGAAATTCAAGAACCCTTACGTCAGGCATCTAGCACTTGGTTTGTTAGAGTGGTTGAAAAAAAAGTGGATCTATGCTAAAATAGAAAACACAATGCGATCAGTTGACGCACAAGCTGAACAATTAGTAAAAGAGTGGGATCAAAATGAAAGATCAAACCATAGACACATCGTGGAGACAGGAGTATTTGGAGATGAAGGCTGGTCTCTCGAAATTTCAAATCCAGTTGTTGAGAGAAGGTCCGAAGCAACTAGCACAGGCATGGTTACTGGGAGCAATGCACAGCGACTACGAAAAGATGAAAGGGATCAAACCCAAATACGACAAGAAAGCAGTGAACTGCCAAAGCAGTCTCCAAGAATTCTTCAAGGAAACGAAGGATCAAGGAGTATAATACCCGACCCTTGGTTAGATTATGAATCTGGAACAGATACAGGAGATGTGGAAAAAGGATTCAGTAATTGATAACGATCTTTACTGCGAAGAATCCACAAAGATACCACAACTTCATATGAGATATATGGAATTATATACGACGTTCGGTCTGATGAAGAAAGAACGTGAGATTGAGATGAAAAGACTTATCCGAGAGAAATGGATATACTATAAAGGTAAGGCACCCTCATCTGTATATAAAGAGATGCCATTCGATTATAAATTAACTACGAAGGAAGAAGTTAATATGTTTATAGAAGGTGACGATGATATAAGAAAGTTGCAATATAAAATAGAGTATGTAGAACAATGTCTTAATTACCTAGATGGTGTATTGAGACAGATCAACAATAGAAATTTTCAAATTAAAAATGCTATTGATTGGACTAAATTTCAAAACGGATTATGAAGCACGTACTATTTGATTTAAAGCAATGTCTAATAACTTCTTCATTAGATGACGAAGAGTATGTCAAAGAAACTTTGATAGAGGCAGCAAAGATTGGCAACTTAGAAGTACTAAAAGTTGACACTCACAAGTTTGAACCACATGGTGTTACTGGTTATGCACTACTTGCAGAGAGTCATATAAGCATACACACCTGGCCAGAAGATGATGTTGCTAGGTGTGATTTGTTTTCATGTAATCCAAACACAGATTATAAAGCAGTAATAAGATATATGCAAGATCGCTTTCACTCTATGGAAGTTAAAAGATGGGGATGTGATAGATCAGACTGGATATGAAATACGGTGCTGCCTATAGAGTCATTGAATTAAATGATAGTGCAATGACTAAGATTCAACGCACACTTGAGAGTCAAGATTTACAGTTTAGTGACAGTGTAGTTCATAATAGTGATGAAGCAAAGTCTCATGAAGATAGAGTATCACGACAAGCATGGATAAGAGAACCACAGTTTTGTCAGATGTTTATTGATATAGCAAAGGTAATGAATGAACAGAACTGGTGGTACTTAGATATACAAGGATCTGAACCCATACAGTTTGGAATATATCCTGAGGGTGGTAAGTATGATTGGCATGTAGATCAACATCCTAAACCTGTACAAGGTATGGTAAGAAAAATAAGTATGACCCTTTTTATGAATGATCCTAGTGAGTACGAAGGAGGCGAGTTTGATTTGGAGATATATAAACCAGAGACTGATTGTAGATACGAAACATTTAAGTTGAAGAGAGGTTCAGCAATCTTTTTTCAATCTGATGTTTGGCACAGAGTTAGACCTGTAAAATCTGGAGTCAGAAAATCAATAGTAGCATGGTTTTATGGACCTCCTTATAAGTAAGAAGAATGAAGTCTATTTGAAAATTGAGGCACAACCTCATATAAATTATGAGTTGTCAGATTTTTTTACCTTTGAAGTAGAGTCTGCAAAGTATATGCAGAAGACAAGAAGATATAAAGGATGGGATGGAAAGATAAGATTATATTCACCTGCTAATGGTGAGATCTACTGTGGTCTAATAGACTACCTCACTGATTGGGCAGATAAGAAAGGGTATGACTATGTTTTAGATGAAGATGAATTCTATGGTCACCCTCAAGAAACAAATGATTTAATTACTCCTGAGGGAGTTGCTTCATTTGTACAGAGTCTACACTTGAATCATAGGGTGAGGGATTACCAATATCAAGCAATATACGAATGCCTGAAATACAACAGACGACTCCTATTGTCGCCAACTGCAAGCGGGAAATCCTTGATGATCTATTCATTAGTAAGATACCATGTTAATGCGGACAGAAATGTATTAATAGTTGTACCCACAACATCTCTTGTGGAACAAATGTATAAAGATTTTAAAGAATATGGTTGGAATGTAGGTCATCATTGCCATAAACTTTATGCAGGAGCAGAGAAATATACGAATCATGATGTAGTGATTTCCACATGGCAATCAATATACAAAGAACCTAAGAAATGGTTTGATAAATTTGACTGTGTAATAGGTGACGAAGCACATCTATTCAAAGCAAAGTCTTTAACATCACTCATGGGTAAACTCCACGATTGTAAATATCGTATAGGTTTTACTGGTACATTAGATGGTGCTAACGTCAATCAGTTAGTGTTGGAGGGAGTTTTCGGTAAATGCTCTAAGGTGACAAAGACTAATGAGTTAATGAAACAAGGATATCTTTCTAAATTAAAAGTAAAAATTGTACTAATAAAACATAAAGAAAAACTATTTGAAGGATACCAAGACGAGATGGATTATCTTGTCGAGCATGAACCTAGAAATAAATTTATCAAAAACCTAGCAAAAGATCTCAAAGGTAATACACTAATTCTATTTAACTACGTAGAAAAACATGGTCTGCCTTTATATAATATGATAAATAGTGATACAGAGAGACCTGTATATTTTGTACATGGAGGGGTAGACACGGAAGACAGAGAAGAAATTCGATTGTTGACCGAGAAATCAGATAATTCTATTATCGTTGCATCCTATGGTACATTCAGCACAGGTATAAACATTCGTAATCTACACAATGTTATATTTGCTTCTCCTTCTAAATCTCGTATTCGTAATTTACAAAGCATTGGACGAGTTCTTAGGAAAGGAGACAACAAATCAAAAGCAACTCTTTATGATATTGCTGATGACATATCCACTGACAAAGGAAACAATTATACATTGAATCACTTGTTAGAAAGAGTTAAAATTTATAATGAAGAAAAGTTTGATTATGAGATCATAGATGTTAAACTCAAAGATGATTAGTTACGCTAAACACGAAGAAGAATTTTACGGAGTTTTGAAACTCGTAAGCGGTGAAGAAGTGTTGGGTAAAGCTGTGTTAACAAATGAGGGTAATGAAACTTTATGTTTTATACAAAACCCAATAGCAGTGCAGATGGTGGAAAGAGAATTAGATGGAGACAGATTGGCACGAGGCATTGGTTTTTCTAAGTGGATGCAATTGTCTGATGAAGATTTTTATGTGATAAGAGAAAAAGATATACTAACAATATCTGCTATGTCTAAACAATGTATATTCATGTATGAATCATATCTGAAGGGCGAGTCACCTGATAGCAGAAGAGAAAAAATGGAACAAGATCCCAACAAACATTTGGGATATTTGGGTTCTATTGATAATGCAAGAACTTTATTTGAAAAAATATATAAAGGTAAATAATATATTCAGAAACCTCTACACGGTTTAGTGTACAGCAAATTGACAAGTTTGTCAAGTCCTGCTATAATAAAGTATCCAAGAGGAGATATATGGCTGCACGAGCGAGCACCAAGAAAAAACAACACTACGTTGATAACAAAAAATTTCTTGAGGCAATTATTAAGTACAAAGAAAAAGTTGATATTGCCGAAGCGAAGGGTCTCCCAAAACCTCGCGTCAACAATTATATCGGTGGGTGCTTTTTAAAAATAGCAACACACTTATCATACAGACCAAACTTTATTAATTACATGTATAAAGATGATATGGTT
>Ga0209348_1000512_pt1 | contig 20219 bp, 15 predicted proteins | sample ETNvirenome_2_30_FD_184065 | JGI IMG/M metagenome (GOLD analysis project Ga0209348, IMG submission 184065) | Marine viral communities from the Pacific Ocean - ETNP_2_30 (SPAdes) (version 2) | ecosystem: Environmental > Aquatic > Marine > Oceanic | place: Pacific Ocean | collected 2013-06-22
CGAAGATAGCTATTTTATTTTAGCAAAATCTATTATCTTTTCCAAGTGAATTGGATTAGATAAATCTAAAGTTTCTCCTTTTAAAAATATGTCCATTTTATTTAAGGCATCTTTTTTAGCTGTAGCAGGTAGTCTTCTAAATTTCTGTGCAGCTAATACATATCTACTCTTTTCAAACTCAATATCAAATTTAAGAGAGCCTTTATCATCTGTCTCTATACCTGCTATAAATTTATCAATTTTAGATTTAAAAAATTTAAGTTGATTATCAATTTCTTTTCTTTGTGCATCTCTAATAAATGTTCTTTTTTTAATATTTGATTTTGCTTTATCCGATAGTTTATTATAGAACTTTTCCTGCATTGTATAAAAGTAACTACCCTCTTTCACATGGTCAACTATAGTAGTTAAATTTTCTCTTAAACTAGCAGCTTCAAAATTTTTAAATCCGGGTGAAATACTTCTAGTTACAATTTTAAAATCTCTGTAACCTAAGTCTTCTAAATACTTACCAGCATCTGAATACTCTCTTTTTGTACTTAAACCTGAAAATACTTTTAGCATTGAGCCAACTCTATAATTACGATTTCCTGCCTGAAAAACAGTTTCTCTATTTGGTACTTTTACAACATTACCATCAACATCAATAAATTCTTCATCTGTTCCGGGGCTAAATATATTTAAATAACCTCTTTTCTTAGATGGTTGCATTACATATTTACCCACCTCTTGTGCAAAATTTATAATGTTTCCAGATGCTTTTATTTCAGGTTCTGTATTAAAATCTTTAAATTCATCTGTTCTATATCCCATACCACGTTGAACTTCTATTATTTGATTCAATGGTGTTCCAAATCTTGAAATCCACTCACCCATAAAAGTTCCTAAAAATTTAGCACCCTTTTCTGTACCCATTCCATCAGAAGAAAGTACAGCTTCTGCAAGGTCTTTAAATATAACTTCACCACTACCAACTCTTAAATTTGTTCCAAATATTGTTTCTGTTGCTTCTCTCCAACCTTGTTTCTCCATCCATTGTAATAGTTCACCATCATCATTTCTTTTTATGGCTTCAGCTATCCAAAGAGATTGTCGTAGCAAAGGAGACATTGGAGTGGTATCTGTTGTAGTACCATCATTATTTGCTAATAATTTATAATCAGCAGGAGCATCATCTTGATTTCTGTACATCATAGCTGCAGGTAGCACTACTGTCCAACCCAACATATTTCTAGATATTTGTTTTCTATCTTTAGCAGTAAATTTACCACCACCTAAAACTTTTTTCATAATTGGTAATGGAGCACCTGCAGCGTAATTTCCTAGTAGTTCCATACTATTAAACATAAAACGTGGAAAAGGTGCTACAGTGGTTAAACCATTACGTGTTATAAAATTAGTGGTTTCTTTAAAAAAATAAAAATCAGGTTGTTTTGCATATGTAATATCCATTGCTTTGGTTACAGAATCAGTAAGAACTTCTTTAAAATCCTCTTTAGAAAGAAGGTCATCTATATTGCCTGTTTTTGCTAATTCCATTAAATCTATATCATATTTTCTTTTTACAAGTCTTTCAAGTTCTCCCATAAAAGTGGCTCTTCTTATCATATACTCTTGCCATCTGTTCACACTATTTAAAAAATCTACTCCACCTTCTGCACCCTTTAACACTTTTTCCATAGCTTTTGTTTTTAAGCCAGAACCTTTTAAATCTAATTCCATGTTACGTCTAACTTCACTTACTTGGTCAAACATTCTTTTATGTTCATCACCAAATCCGGGTGTTTTTAATATAAAATCTGTTAGTTCAGCAAACTCACCCCAATTTGAAGCATCATACATATATCTCATGCCTTTAAAAGAATCAGTCCAATTTGTAGGACTTATTATGGCTTTCATTCCTGATGCAATACCCTCATTCTCTAAATTATATAATGCCGTATCCATTACATTTTGTAATGCTTCTAGTGGTGCTCTTATACCTGCAGACTGTATATTTCTCATAGCTGTTGCTATTTGAGAAACAAGCAAACCCCTACTTATATTTTCTATTCTTAAACCTACTTTAGCTATATTTTTTTGTGTTTTATTTATATTATCTCTTTCTCCAAGAACCTCTTTTGACTTAAATCTTTTCGCTATAGCACTCATTTTCTGTAACACTTTACCTGCTGATGAAGCAGAGCCAACAGACATTGTTACGTATTCTTCAAAACTTATACCATATTTATTTAATGTTTCAAGCAATTCATCCGTAGCTAACAAAGGCTTACCATCTGATGCTGTCTCTAAAGACAATTCCATTAAATTATCTATTACAGATTTGTTTTTTAAATCTACTTTGTTTGGAAATTTTTCAAACACATCACCTGCTGCTGCGACTAGAGCATCTAACTTTTCTGGTTTTAATATAGGAAATACTAAATTATTTTCTGCATCACGTATTAAAGAAGCTGTTTCATCTCCTCTTTCTCCTCTTCCTAAACTTTGCCTATAATCTAATACATCCATATTTAATTCATCGGCATTTCTGTATTTTGCAATATTAAGACCTGATTTTTTAGCCTTATCCATATCTAAAACTAAAAAACCTTTTTTATCTTTTTTTGATATTAATAAACTATCGTCTATAACCTCATCTATATCAAATTGACTTCTTGCTCCTATAGTTTGTTCAAATTGTTTAATTAAAGTAGACCTTATTTCTCTATATTTCAAAGCCTGTTTTGCTGCTGTTTTAGCTTTCCCTGTTCTAACTATTTTTGTCGCTTCTTTTATAGCTTTTGGGTCATATTCTTGCTCTGTTATACCTCTTATAATTATTGTTTTTAAATCTTCATTACCTTTTGCATACTTTAATCCTACCATAAATCCGTCAACAGCTAATCCTAATATACCACCTTCTACAGATTGTTTTAGTCTAGCCCTTATTTTGTCTTCTGCTTCTGCACTATCGTCTACTTTACTATCTAAAAAATCTAATACTTCTTTTACAATACCTATCTGCTCATCTCCGTTGTCATCTACATACGCAAACTCTTTTATAAAAGTAGCTAGGTTACCTTCTTTAGGGTCAAACAGAGCATCTGCTATAGCACCTTTAGTTACATATTTTCCAACTGCTGTTTTTCCACCCGGAGCAAGAACAAAAGAAGTTAAAAATTGAGAAGCATCTCTAACAAAAGAACCTAATATTGTTTTTGGCTCTTCTACACTAGGTAAGTTATATGGAACTTCTAAATCAACATTTTTTCCGAAATATATTTTGTCTCCTTTTTCTTGGTCATAGACTCTAAATATTTCTCTGTACTTATTTTTTTGTTCATCAGATAATGTATTCCATTTACTTTTATCCATTTCGTAGCCTAGTTCTTTTCCTAATTCTTCTAAACCTGCTTCAGTAAATTCTGTAGTAGCCTGTATTAATTGCTGACCTGCTTCTCTACTACCACCTAGTATACCTCTATATAATACATCATCATAATAATATTTAAAACCAGATATTGCTTTTAAAAATATGTTTTTTTGTGCTTTCAAATCATCTACATTAGCTTCTAATTTCATAGCATCTTGTTCTATTTGAATGTTACTATCATCTTCTAATTCTTGTGTGACTTTATTTGTGTTTTGATTTGATTGATGTTGCAATATGAGACTTTTTATTTTAGTTTTTGCTTCATCGCTAGTATCTGCATTAGATGTTACACCATTAGACGATAAAGCATTTCTGTTGTCATTATAAACTGTGTGTTGTTCAATTAGTTCTTGCAGACCCATTTTTAATAAGACTCCATTTGATTAGTCTGTAAATTTAAAGAGTAAATATTTTTACCTGTCCAAATTAATTGTATAAAAGCGTCATCTGTTAATGATGTTGGAATTTTTAATTCAAAAAAATCTCCCGGTTTAAGTTTACCTTCTTGTGATAGTTTTTTTATTGTCTGACCATCTAATATTTGTTCTTCAGATACTACTATCCCTGAATGTACATTTTCGTCTGTTCCTGCAGCTTTTAATGTTTTATTATTTTTAAATTTTAAAAAGTAATCCTTTAAGTTAGATTTAAAGTCTTCTAATTCTGCACCTACAGGTCCTAATAAAAATTTATCATCCTTATATGGATTTTTTACATCTGTATTAGCATATTTATCATTATTAATTAAACCATTTAAATATGGCAAAACATTACTATCCATTTTTGAAATGTAATCTCTGTAATTTTTAGCTTGATTTTCGTCAGCACCTGCAAATTTAAGAGCATATTGAGTTTCAAGACCTTCACTTGCTATAAAATATTCACTAGATAATTTATTAGCTTTTGCTTTTAGCACAAAATTTTGTGCTCCAGTAATGCTTGTAAAGCCACCTTTAGATTTTGTAGGTTCTGCTTTGTCTTTATATTTTTCTTGTGCCTTTTCTTTAGCTTCTTGTATTGCTTGTATTGATTTAAGTGCAGCAATCTGTGTTGCTTGTAATTCTTCTATTTTGTCTTTATTTGCTACAGGGTCTAATCTGTTTAATTTATCTATTTCCATTGTTGTATTTGCTACAACTTCATTTAACGGAGCAACTTTACCTGCGTTTTTAATTATTGCACTTTTACCTAAATAAAAATCTAAATCATTTTCTAATTGTTTTACTTTTTCTGCATTTGGCTCATCTGCATTTCTAGCTTCATTTAGTTGTTGTACTGTATCACCTATTAGTTCATCTATTTTTTTAGATTCAGTAGGTTTTAATTTGTTATATCTGTCTAACTTATATTTTTTTTCATTAATTTTTTGTATTAATGCTTTATGTTCTTCACTATTTGCCTGATTAGATGCTCTCATTGCTTTTTCAGCTATGTTTAAATCTATTAGTTCTAAATTTGTTTTATCTATAGCTTCTGTAATACTTGCAAATTCTAGTGCTTTTTCTGGGTTAGCTAATGCTTCTTTCAAAGCATCTTGATTAACAGTAAGAGTACCTAATGTTGGTATAGCAACTTCTGTTTCATCTGCTTGAGAGTCTGCAAACTGAAAGTAATCTGGTAAATCTTCCTGACTTAAAGACATACCATATTGTGCTAAATATGCTTGTATAGGTGCTGAGTCATATTTAACTGTATTACGCATAAATAAATCTAAAAACTCTTTGTTTGTTAAAGATGAATAATCTGTTGCTGTGTTTTCATTAGCACTTTTTTGAATATCATAAAAGTCTCCAAACTCTAGAGTTGAGTCAGACTTCTCACCAAAGGTAGATGTCCAAGTATTAAATCTATCCATTATGTCATTTACAGCAGACTCCCCACCTTGTGCTATTCTAAATCTTTCATCTACATCAAGACCTGTAGTTTCTAGTCTACTCATAAGTTTTTCTACAGCTGCTCTTTCTGCTTCTGCAGCTTCTTTTTTCTTATAATATAATTGGGTTGCAGTATCTATTGCCTTATCCATGATAAGGTCTGTTCTATTTCTCTCATATCTTTCTTCTTCACGTCTAGAAGCCCTTTTTTCTGCTTCATCTGCTTGAATTGCTTCACCTATTTTACCTAACGCTGCACCTACATAAAATACCATTAACTTCTCCTAGCCATTAATCCTTGTGGTTCTTCCGTTTCTTCAACCACATCTTTCTTAATATTATCCTCTACCTTTTCTTTTTCAGACATCTTTTCTTTTAATCTTTTCTTAGCAAGGGCAATAGTGCTATCATTAAAATTACTTTTCTTTAACCTATCATCTTCTGTGCCAACTCTGTATTCTATATCTGCTTCTTCTGCTAAGAATACCATCATCTCTACAAGTACAGGTATAACTAATATACCTACATCTAATGTGTGATAGCCTTGCATAACACCACCTGTCTGCATAGCATTTGCTATAGTAGTTATGGGTATACCCATTTCTATGACATCCATTAACTGTTCTGATATGTCAGAGTCTAGAAAACGTGGTATATAATACTCAAGTGTTTCCTCTACAGTATTAAACTGTGGTGGGTTTTGCCAAGGTCTATTACCTAATTCAAATGTTAGTGACTGACCTGCTATAGGACCATCAATATAAGGTGCATCAGGTTGTGCCATCACGATATGCCTTTCTTCTATTTCTTATTTGCTGTACATACTTTGCAACAGTTTGTCTTGCATCCATATTTTCTTTAGTCATCTGTGGCATATTGCTACGAGACAATAGACCTGATGTTTCTTTTTTAGGTTGCTGTTCTGTTGGCAACTTTAAATTTGTAACTGCTTTAAATGCTGCATCAAACATATATTCTCCTATCCTAATCCAAATATATTACCAATAACGCTATCTGCTCCTGCAGTTAAGAAAGAACCAATAAGTGTTCCAAATCCTGCAGAAGAACTATAATCATTTTTCATTGACTGTATGTTAGCATCTGCGTCTGCTCTTAACTGTTCGATAGCTAAATTAATAACACGACTTCTTTCATTTTCAGCAGATGTCCAAGCCCATTCCATAGCATCACCATAATATTGCCACAAGTTATTATATGCAGTATTCGATAATCCTAATAATGCTGTTGCATTTAATTCATTTGCACGATTGATTGCAGCAGTATCTGCTGTAGCTAACTGTCTTCTCCACTGTGCATTACTTTGGTCTATAACTAGTCTATTCTGTGCATTAAATTGGTCACGTTGATTATTTAATTCTGCATTAAATCTCTCTATTGTATTTACTTGACCTGCATTATACTGTGATTGTGCATTAGCTTGTGCTGCATTAAACTGTCCTACTTGTGATTGTAATTGTGAAAAGAATTGATTAACTTGATTTTGAGATGTTGCATTAAATTGTTGTGATGCGTTTATTGCAGCTTGGTCTGTAAATAAAGATTGCTGTCTTGCTTGAGCGTTAAATAATTCTGTTTGCTGTGCGTTACTTAAATTAGCCATATCCATTTGCATAAAATTTTGAGCATTCATTACTGCAGCTTGTTGTCTATTATTTAGATTGGATAAGTCCATATTTGCTAATGCAGATGCTTCTGCTATGACCATAGCTTGTTTATTAGATAAATTATTTAAATTAACTGTATTTGCTGCACGAGAGTTTTCTAGTGCTACCTGCTGTTCAGCAGTAAAGTTCATATTAGCTATATCACCTATACGAGCAGAGTTTTGAACTCTAGACTGAAATGTTTGGTCAAACTCCATACCCATAAATGTAGCACGTTGCTGTGCGGCTAACATTGCTCTTTGTTGTCTGTTACTTAAATTTTGTGCTTCAAACTGTGCTTGTGTCTGTGCATCTGCTGATGCTATAGGTAACGCTGACTCCATAGCAGCCTGTACAATCGCTTGTCCTGCGATACTAGATGCACCAACACCTCTTTGTATCATTGCATGATTTGCAGCTCTTATTGCACCTGCAGCCCACGCAGGTGTATTACCATCCTCAAACTGTTTCATCATTCCTTCTAATTGACCTTGCACAGTCGCTTGTTGTGAAGGTGTTGCTGTTGCAACCTGAACTTGCTCTACAAATTGTGCTGCAGTTTGAGCATTGGCACTAGGAGATATAATCTCTCCTGCTTGTATTTGTCTTTGCACAGGATTTTGCATTTCTATTGCCGTACCCTGTGCAGCATTTAAGTTTGAAATAGAAGATGCATTAGCAGTTTGTGCTGATACAATAGGAACAGAAACATTTTGCTGTGCGTCAGCCTGTAACATTTTTAAATTTTGTTGTGTTGTTACAGGGTCTATTTGCATAGCAGGTGCAACCATAGGTGTTTGTGTGAGTGCTGTAGTAGCTTGTGCTATGGGTGTTTGTATAGAACCTGTTACCTGACCCTCTGATGGGTCAATCATCTGTCCCGGCTCTTGTAGCGTTCCTTGAGGTACTATCGTAGCACCTGTGGGTAATGCAGGTGACTGTGCTTGTTTAGCCATTAAATCCTGTATTTGTTTTCCGGGTGTAAAAGATTGTTGTGGTATAAACTGTTGGGGTAAAGGTTGTGCTGTGCCTGTAGTAGGTGTAGTAGGATTAGTAGGTGTAGTAGGATTAGTAGGTGTAGTAGGTGTAGTAGGTGTAGTAGGTGCAGGTTCAATTACATCTGGTATCATAGGTGATACACTATAATTAGCACCAAGTTGGTCTAAATATTGTCTAAAAGCAGCACCCTCTGCCATGCTATTAAAACCAAATTTTCTACCATCAGCTAGTGTAATAGTATCAGACATTGCCATGTCTCTTATAGTATCATCTGGTAAAGCAAACCTAGACATTTGAAATCCTTTTAGTGGGTCTTGTAATTGTTGTTGTCTTATATAAGTATTTAATGCATCACCCTGACCTTGTAAAAATAAATTAGCAGGAGCATCTCTATAGTATGTTTGTAAAGGACCTGCACCTTGCATATTAGATAGATATTTATTTTTTTGAATTATAGGGTCTAGTTGGTCTGCTCTAAATTGTGCTTGTTGTCTTAAATTACTATAACTTCTTTTAAAAGGACTAAATGTTCCAGACCTTTTGTAGGCATCGGAATAGTATTGTTGTAACTTTCTTAAATCTTCTAAATTAGTATTATCTGTAAAATATGGAACACCTGACCTATCACCTGATAAACCTACAACCTCACTACCAAATTGCATATCACCTGTATACGCAGGTCTAGCCATGCCACCCTGTTGAAATGTTTGTTTAGGTGGCTCTACAAATCCACCAATAGTATCTTGTGGTTGTTGTTGTGTTTGTGTAGGTAAGCGTACAACTCCTGCATCAGCCATCTCAATAGCAGAATCTTCTAGCTGTTTCATTCTTTGTTTAAGAGAAACATTACTATCTAGGTATTGTCGAAAGCCACTCATGTCTCCTGAGTAGCCCATACCTCTAGCTATACGTTCCATAGCCTGTGGCTTAAATGCCTTAAACTTTGCCATAATTATTTACCTATTAATATTTTATCTAATTTATCTTCTAGTCTTTGTAACGCATCCATTACTGTGTGCATATCTTCTTTTACATCATCACGTTTAGCATATTCCTCTCGTGTCTTATTGAGGAGTATATCCAAGCGTTTTACTTCCATAAACATACCACGAAACACCCATATAGCAGGTGCTATGACGAGTGTTAGTAGTCCATTCCAAAATAGTATTGGGTTTACTTCCATTACTCCATTTTACCTGTGTCAGGATTAAATGTCTTACCCACTAACTTATATTCATTTGACCACGCAGTAGCATTATCTTTCATAGCTTCATATGCTTCTTTAACATAATCATCATCAGATTTACTGCTATCTATAGTCAACCATACAGTTTCTATATATGAGTTATTATCAATATCTGTATCTTTAAATTTTAAAGTTACATTTTGTTTTAACGTACCATCAGGTACTATATCTTTATTTTCATCTATTTTTTCTTGAACAAATCTTTCTACTGTAACGCTTAATGTCATTTTATTCTCCTAACTTAATACACCAAATGATGCTATTTTAAATCCATATGTTGCTCCAAATCTATTTCTAAAAGTTACATTATTGGAACTAGCTGCTGATATAAGACAGAACTTTCCATCTGTATCAGAGTTTGTAAAATTAGAATTACCACTAATTAAAGTAGGGGTATTTTGCCCTTCAACTCTATATACAGCTGTTAAGGCATTACTCGTTGAAGTTACAACAACTATACCTTGAAAACTATTAGCAACAGCAATCGCAGTTGCATCATCTGCTAAACTAACTTCTGTCATTGACCTAAACATAAGTTGGTCATTTACTGATTCTATATTTACAACATGTGAATTGTCTGTTTGATTATAAATAGAAAAAGTAGTATGTGAATAAACACCCGGACCTATTCTCCAAATATTACCACTATTTGCTGTATTATCAAATCTTATATAGTTTCCATCTCCTGCTTTACCTTCTACTTGAAAAAAACCTTTTACATGAAGATGGTCGTCAGGTGTTACACCTATACCTACATTTCCACTAGAATCAATTCTCATTCTTTCACTAGAACCATTAGTATGAAAGGTCATATAGTTATCTGTTTGACCACTATAATCAGTTCTGTATGCTATCTTGCCGTCTATATTTCCATCATCATCTTTAAAACCTATTGAACCTTCGCCACCATCACCAGTTGCAGCTAAAAACAATTCAGGATTACCTTCACTGATAGTTAAATTGTCACTAAAAGTTGATGTACCACTAACATCTAAAGTACCATTAAGGTCAACAGCCGTAGCGTTTAACTCAATTTCGTCTGTTGCATTTATATCTAACACTGTAGCACTTGGTGCATTAATAGACTGACTTGCATCATTAAACTGTAAAGCCATTGTACTATTAAGTAATAAACCTGTGTCTGCAACGTGTGTTAAAGTAACATCTGAATCAGCACCAAACTTTACTACAGCAGCATCTGACTTTAATAATATATCATCACCAACAACCACATCTTTTGCTACACCTAAACCACCATCTGTCTGTATAGACCCTGTTGTAGTAGATGTAGAGTCAGTAGTGTCATCAACAGTAACTGTGCCACTATGTGTAACATTACCACTAAACGTACCACCACTTGTAGCACTGACCATATCGGCAGTTGTAAAGATGTCATAGACTAATACAGTTACTTCATCATTTGCTACAGTCGCTGTTAGTCCTGCTATGGTGTTAGCTGTATTTGTGTTATAGTCTGTTCCTGCTTTGAGCAACACACCATTGAGAAACACATCCATGTACACACTATCTGAAAAGGTTAGTGTAGCACCACTAACATCATTGCCACTTATTGATGTAGTACCTGCATTTGGAGTAAATACAAATCTTTGTCTTACACCAAAGCCATCTGTTGTTCTACCTATATATGCCATTTACGCTTTCTCCAATGTTGCTACTCTAGCTTCTAATTCTTGTATTGTTTTAACTAACAATGGTACGAGTTTACTTTGGTCTATACCTTGATAAACATTTTCTGTTTTTGTTTTTGTCCAAGTTTGTCCTTCATCTTTTTTTGTTTTTGCTTCTAAAACATTTTCTTGAACTATATTACCCTCTTCATTTTTTATAGTTCCTAAATCTTGTGTTTCATCTTTTACTCCAACTATAGCTTCTGGAACAATGTCAGACACTTCATGTGCTAAAAATCCATCTACAGTTGTGTCTTCATCTATTTTAAAATTAAATCTTGCAGGTTTTAATTGTTTTAATCTTGATGTTGCATCCCAATCATAGGTAACATTTTCTTTAAGTCTATAATCTGATGATGTATGATAAGTTGTAGCTGTGGTGCTTGTTGAAATTCTACCTACAAGACTCCCACCATTTAAAAAAGAAAGCATAGTTGCGTTGGAGTCACTTCCCCTTCTAATTACTAAATTACCTGCATCCTCAAAATAAGCTGAATTATCAACAGAGGTATCAGCACCACCTATATGTAAATATCCACTAGAAGTAATTCTAATTTTTTCATCGTTAGTTAAATGCACTGCACCAGAATCTGCACCATCTACAGCAAATATTAAATTACCTGAACCATAACTACCAGTGTCAATATGTGCGATTGCTGCTTTTTTTCTAGCACCACTATCATTACTAAATATAAGAGAAGCGTTATTGCCTGTTGAATTTTGCCTATTGTTTATAAATAAACCTTCAGCAGTCGTTGAGTTATCTGATGTAAATATGTGACTTATAAATCCACTTGCATCAATATTTAATCTCTCAGCACTAGCAGTTTTAATTTTTAAAAGGTCTGCACCATGACCATACTCAATAGCACCATGCGTTACATTTCCAGTGGCATCACTAAAATATATTGAACCATAACCATCTGTTGCACTAACTAAAGTTATTCCTGATGACCCAGATGTTTCTGACCTATCAATAACAAGTCCATTGCCATAAGAATTATAATCAGCAGGATTTGAAACACCTATACCAACTAAACTTGTGCTACCTTCAAGAAAAAAGGCATGACCTTGTGAATCTGATTCAAGTCTAAAATCTACATCAGCACTACTCTCGTTAAATACAAAGTTACCACCATCAAAACTTATATCACCTGCAGCACTAAGGTCTGTACCAACATACAATTTTTTAGCTATACTAACACCACCTTCTGTTCTTAACGCACCTGTATCTCCAGTAGCATCACTTGCATCTGTAGTATCTGTTACATCAACCACACCACTAGCTGTAATAGTCGTTGCAGTCAAAGCCTGTGCAGCTATTGTACTTCCTGATTGAGCAGTAAAGGTGTTTGCAGTAAATTGAAAGTCATCAGCACCTGCTATTTTAATATCAATTTGGTCATCAGTATCTGCTGATATAGATGTGTCAGCATCTGCATCAAGAATAAACTCTTGACCATTTAAGTCTGCACTTGCTCTATCTCTTGCTCTTCCCATTTACGCTTCCTCCAATGTCTTTACTTTGGCTTCTAATGTTTCTATTCGTTCCATTGCTTCCTGTAATGCTTTAACTGCTTTCATATACAATACTGAATATCCAATAGATTTAACTTTTGATTTTACTTCTTTAACATCACCAATTTGTTTACCCTCTGGAATGTCATCATTATCTTTATCAGTTTGAGTGTATAAAGTTCCAAACTCTGCACTCATTTTAATATCTTCAGGTGTAGGATTTGATTCTCTTATTATATTTGGACAAACAGTTTCTACTTCTTGAGCAACAACACCTATTTGCGACCATGCTTTGTCACCATATTGTGCAACATCATCTTTTCTTTTAAAGTTTCTAACTTTGATATTTTTTATATCATTCCATTGAGAGTTTGAATCTACAATATCTTGTTTAATTCTTTCATCAGATAATGCACCATAAGAGTTATCGTGATTTCTTACATCACCATCATTAAAAACTAAAAATCTAGCAGCAGTGCCATCAAAAAAGTAATAAGCATATTGGTCTTGGTCATCTGGAGTTCCATCATAAGCTACAGATATCCCTGCAGGATAACTTCCTGTACTCTTATTATGAATAACTGCTGAAGAAATATTATCGGCTGTTGAGTATGCTTCAAATGCTCTTGTAGTATACGCAGGTTCTGTTCTGCCTGAAACTGAATAATTGAATATTGTGCAACCACCACCAAAAATACTAACGTGTTTTGATGTAGAATTACTAGTAGCAGAAACTTGGTTACTTGTAGTGTTATTAGGTGATACATAAAAATCTAAAGTTTCAGTATGACCATACCCCTTTTTAGAACAAGCTATTTTTGACCTTATACCTTGACCAGTAGAATCATCATCTGAACTAAAAATAATTTGACCAACACTAGCAGCACCATTATAACCATTCTCAAAATTAATATCATTAAAAAGATGTAGTACAGCACCTTGGTCTGTATTAGAAGCAGAAACAGTAGCAAATTGTCTTGTAATTCTTAATTCTGCATCTGTAGTGCCATTAACATCTAATTTTGCAAGTGGGGTTGCAAGTCCAATTCCTACTCTATCTGCACTACCATCAGCCAATAGTAAATTGGCATCAGAGTCACCTTCAACTCTAAAATCTTTTGATGCACCACTTTCATTAAATACAAAGTCACCACCATTAAAACTGATGTCACCTGTAGCAGTTATTGTAGTTGCAGTTAAAGCTTGGGCGGCAATAGTGCTACCTGACTGTGCTGTAAAAGTATTAGCAGTAAATTGAAAATCATCTGCTCCTGCTATTTTTATGTCTATTTGGTCATCTGTGTCAGCAGTAATAGAAGTATCTGCATCTGCATCTAGTATGATTTCATTTCCATTAACGTCAATGCCACCATCTTTAAGAAGAACACTATCTATTGTAACACCTGAACCTGATGTTGTTTCTGATATTGTGTTAGTTGCAATAGTGCTACCTGATTGAGCAGTAAAAGTATTAGCAGTAAATTGAAAATCGTCTGCTCCACCAATCTTAATATCTATTTGGTCATCAGTATCGGCTGTGATACTTGTATCTGCATCAGCATCAAGTGTCATTTCCTTGCCGTTTTGAGCAACAGTATTTAATAATAATGGTGAAGGATTATTTCCAAAATAAGGCATTATGTTATCTCCATAATTGAAAGTGCAACATCTGTAGCACCACTCCCTGTAACACTAATAGTGTCTGTTGTTTCTAGTACAACTTTGTTACCTGATAATAATTCTAATGATGACCCTGCAGGAATAGGTGCATCAGTAATTAACTCTACTGCTTGGTTAGCTTCATCATTAGCACCTGCTCTAGAACTTGTATCTGATGAAAGTGTCACTGTAGATGTTATTTGAGAAGTTGTTGTGTTGCCAAGTATTAATCCTAACACAATAGCTGTAACACCTGAACCTGCTGTATAAATAACATCTGCTGATGTAACTCCTGCTTTTGTTACAACTTTAAATGTATTTGCCATTTTATTTTCCTTTACTAATTATACTTTATTTTTGCTTATTTGTCAAGCATTATCCTAATGCTATAGCTAATGCTGTAGCTTCATCTGCAGCAGTAGCAGTTGTGGCAACTGTACCTGCACTGCTTGGTAATGTTAAAGTAATGTCTGATGTAGATGAAGGACCTATCAAAGTTACTTTATTTGTACCATTATCACTATCTTCAAAGAACTCTAAAAATCCTGCTGAAGTAGAACCATTCTTTAACTGTATACCTGCATTTGCTATTGGTGTTGTTAATGTAGGTGTAGTTAAAGTTTTATTTGTTAATGTATCTGTTGTTGTTCTGCCTACTATTGTATCTGTTGTTGCAGGTAGAGTTAATGTAGTATTACCTGAAAAAGCAGAGTGAGCAGGTGCTTGTAATTGTGCATAGTGAGCATTAGAAGACTCACAGTAAAATCTAATATATGATTGAGAACCTGAGTTCTTTAAATCTATAACACCTGATTCAACACCCACATTACCATCAAGTACAACTTGCCCTGAACCTTTTGGTGTTATCTTTAAACTAACATTTGTATCGTCACCTGTTGCAGATATTTCAGGTGAATTACCTGTTGCAGCATTTGTTACATCAATCTGATTAACAGCAGAAGATGTAGTTTGGAATATAATTTGTTCATTACCATTTTCATCTGCAATAAAATGTGCATCGTCAATAAGTATGTTATGTGAATTAGTATCAAGATTACCACCTAACTGTGGAGTTGTATCTTGTACGATTGTATTGATAGCATCTGAAGAAGCTAGTCCTGCAGTAAAATTAGCACGAGTAATCTTTCTAATTGCACTAGCACTTGTATCATAAATCAAAAGAACATCGTTACTAGCAACAGAAGTTTCAGCAGTCTGTCCTGTAATAATATTATCATTAAGCATTGCAGTTTCAACTGCATCATTTGCTATTGTTACAGCACCTGTATTACTGATTGTTACGTCACCTGATACTGCTACAGGATTAAAGTTAGTACCATCTGCAACCATGATATGACCACTAGTGTTTGTACCCATAGTTAGGTCATCACCTGATATAGTTAAATCACCTGCGATTGTAACGTCAGCACCACTACCTGTAAGCATAGTGGTAGAACCTGATTTAATTACTAAATCACCACTAGAGTTTGTAAAAGATGCGTATTGTGTGCCATCATCTTTAAGAACTACATCTGCACCCCCTGCATCTAAAGTAATATCTGCTACTGCATCCACTGTAAGATTGTTTGCAGAGATAGTCATATCTGTGCCATCTCCTTCAATCTTTTCACTGTCACCACCAAATACAACACCAACATTGTTTGGTATATGTACATCAGAAGTTGCTGTTAAGTTTATTTTAGCACCTGATGTAATAGTTAAATCTGTGCTATCACCTTCAATTTTTTCACCACTACCAAATGTAATACCTACATCTGCAGGAACTACAATATCTGCTGTAGCAGTTAAGTTAATATTATTACCTGTTATAGTAAGGTCTGTACCATCACCTTCTATCTTCTCTCCATCATCACCAAATGTCAATCCTATATCGGCAGGTATATTAATATCACCACCTGACCCAACAGTTATACTTAAATCAGTACCATCTGATTCTATTTTTTCTGCTGTAGCAAATGTTAGCCCTACACCTGATGGAATATTTACATCTGCAACTGCTGTAAGATTTATGTTGTTACCTGAAACAGTTAAATCAGTTCCGTCACCTTCTATTTTTTCTGCATCATCACCAAAAGTTAAACCAACATTAGCAGGTATATTAATATCTGTTGTTGCTGTTAAATTAATGTCATTTCCTGATGCTATTGTTAAATCTGTAGCATCACCACTTATATGCTCTCCACCTTCATCATTTAAATATAATTTTTTAGTGCTATCTATTACTATGTCATCTGAAAATTTAAAGTGGTCTTCATCTTCCATCCAAGTAAGAACACCATCTGATGTTTCACCATCAAAAGTTACAGCTATATCTGTACCTGCTGTACCATCTCCTATTGTTATAGATGTGCCTAATAATTTAGTTATAGGACCACCTTCAGCACTTGTACCATCATGTGTGTGTCCTGTGCTTGATGCAAATGCAGCTAATAACTGATTAAATTCATTATTAGTATCGGATGCCTGTATAACATCGCCATCAGTATATGTAGACTGTCTTGTATACGTTGCTCCCATTTATCTTCTTGCTCCCACTTGATATTCTAATCCAAACCCTTTTAATGAGTATGGTGCAGTAGTTCCACTATCATTAACCCTAAGTGCTACTGCAAACCCTGAACCTTCTACTGACTGTCTTACTAGTGGCTGTGTTGAACCACCATAAGTCGCTGTTCCATATGTTGATGTTCCATAAACAGCAGACACTTTTGAAGAATCAAAAGGATAAGCAGCAGGTCTTGGTGCTTGTGCATCTTCATAATCATATCTTAAAAATAAATCTGCACTAATTGATGCTTCAGGTGCATAATTTAAAATAACTCTTTGCATGTGTTTACGAACTCCGGGGTCTCCAAATGTTAAATCAGGACTTCTATATTTACCATCTATAGCTTCTCCATCAAAATCATTGCCTTTTTCTTGTCTGTAAACATAACCATCAAAACCACCATGTATTGCTTTTACATCTCCTGTTTCTACAAATGTATCTGTAGCTGATGGTTTAATGCCTTTTAATTTTGCAAACTCAAACTGTTGACCTTTTAAAACACATATTAAACCTTTTGTTGCTGTTTCAGCATCTGAACTATTACTAAAAAATAATCTATATTGTGTTTTATCAGGTATAACAATAGACTCAAATAAATCTGAATCTATTATATTATTATCTATTTCAGTTTGTACAGCACGGCTAATTGTACCAATCTCAACGTCACCAATTCTTGCTGTACCTGCAACTGTACGTAATCCATCAGGTCCTAAAAATATTAAGTCACCTGCAAATTCTTGTATTGTGTCTCCATTTACACAACCTATATTTCTTGTTACAGGTGTTATTGTAAAATCACTTAATGTACTTCCTGATAATTTAAATATTCTATTTTCACAAAATATAAATAAATCACTACGGAAAACTTTTAATCCAACTATTGTATCATCAACTTTTATTGAACCTGCACCACTGCCTGTTGCAAAGTTATCTTCATCAAAAGGTACACTAAAAACTAACTCTTGTGGTGTACTAGACATACCTGCATAAAACATATGCTCTCTAAAAGCTGCTACAAACTTAGCACCTGTTACTGCTGTGCTAACTTCGCCACTACCTGCTGATGATACATCAGTCGCTGCTATAGACGTATTAAATACTGTAGGTGCATTATCCCCATCTACAACAACTAATTTATCATTACCATCAAAGTTAAATCTTTCAAAATTATATTTACCTGCATCAGAACGACTTGCATCTCTTTCTGTCCAACTTTCTGATACTACATCATTTACTGCATGAGCTGCGGCACTTGTAGAACTTGTTGCTCTCGTTACACCTGTAAAGGTTGTTGATGTAACACCTGTGTATGTAAATATTTCTGAATTAATTTGTAATGTTCCACTAGAACTAAATCCTGTTGTACTGTCTACAGTTATAGTTCCTGAACCTGTCATACCTGTTCCTGAAGCTATGGCTATAGAAAGTTCAGTTGATGCAGAACTAAATATTTTTTGACCTCTAGCTGCAATAACTTTATTTGCAAACTCTGCAACCATTAATACTTTTTCTGTTGAAGCAGATGTTTGAGGTACAATATGATTTATATACTTTCTAAAACCACTTATTCTTCTATAACCACCATCAATATCAGGTTCAAAGTTTTGTAACTCTAATGCTTGACCCGGTTGCATGTTAAATGTCGGTTGATTTAAAACTAATCCACCTTGACACGCAAAAGTAAAAGGGGATGTTTGTGATTGGTCAGGCATATTATGTTAACCTTAGTGGTATGTCTGCTGTATTAGAATATCCTGTTCTTGGTATATATGTAGACCTAACGTATTCAAATCTATTGACTAGCAATGTTTGCATATTTTTAATACCCTGTTCAAATCTTTGCATATTTAATTGATATTGTTGGGTTTCACCTCTGTATTGATATACGAAAGCTGTAGCACCATCTGCTATTATAGGTGCAAATCTGTCAGGTATAGATGTTGTGTCTCCATGTGCTGACATATCACTAGGAAACGTAAAGTAATCATATTTTATAGAAAAAGATTTATTGGGGTAAGGATAAAGAATATAATTATTGTCAGGTGTTCTAGTTACATAAGATGGTATAGCACCTCTATCAAACTGTGCTACTTGAACACCACTATCATGTGCTGATGCTGTTGTTGAATTAGCACCTCTTGTAGCACCTGTAAATGTTGTGCTTGTTGTGCCTGTATATGTAACTTGTTCGTTACCTATGTGCAAAGTTCCTGCACTATCAAAACCTGTTGTACTAGCTACTGTAATTGTTGTAACTGAATCCGTATGTGATGTGCTTAATGTTGTTGTAACTATTTCATCTTCTTGTGTTATGTAAGAATTTACATAATCATTGTAATTAAGTATGGATAATCTTCCACCACTTACACCTAAATCACTATCTTTTACTAATCTAAATGTATTATAATCTACAGTTTTAGCATCTGTTGGAATACTGTACTTAACTGTTCCTGCTGTAAGTGTTTGTGTTTTTGTAGTATGGTTAAAAGGGTATTGAAATTCTTTTTGATTAATATATCTTACAGCTTCGTTGATGGCATTCTTACACTGTGTTTGTATACCTCGTGAAGAAGCAAAATCAGAAGATGTTAATGCTACCTCATTTAATCGTGCTATAACTCTATTTGTATGTGTAAGGAATGTTTCTGCCATAATAAACTCGTGTTAAAAGGATGGCAAGTTTCCCTGCCACCCTATATCTAGCTAATTAAGCTAATTGGTCTCTATCAACTTCATCAGGCTTATCATCTAATCCATGCCCTGCTAAATCAATAACAGTTGCATACATTCTGAGTCTGCCTGTAGCTGGAGCTGCACCTGCAATCTTAGCATCAATAGTATCTGTAGTAGTTACAAATTGAGTGTAAGTTGAAGCTGCACTTCCCACAATAGTATTAGTTTGACCATTACTTCCTGCTGCACAAAAACCTGTAGAGGTTATGTCTGCACCATCAATAATGTCATCACCTGCTGCAAAATCCATGTCAAGAGTACAACTGCCTGTGAATGCTTTCATCACTTCTGCACCTGCATTTAAGACTAGAGTATTTGCAGGTATTTCTAACACCTGAAAAATGTCTCCATCTGAAAAGCTACCACCTGCTGCTACTAAAGCATCAATATCTAAGTATGCTTCAATATTTCTCATTACATGAGTATTTTTAACAGATGGCATAGCTGCGATAGAATTTGAGGATACCCCTGTGGTATCGGATGATGTTAAATCATATGTTGCCATAGTCTATCCTCCCTTACGCTACGTTGTATTTAGCAGTTACGATAGCTTCAGGTCGAAGTATCTTTCTGCCATACAAATGCATACCACGAACAATGTCAGCAAAAGAATCAGGGTCTCTGTAAGACTCTGTTTTGTTGATTTGTTCAGCAGTAGCTACTGAAGAACTGTGTCCTGCAACAATAAGCCCATAATTAGAGTTTTGGTTTGCTGAACCTGAAGTTCCCGGACCTGTTCCAACGGCAGGTAAATTGTTTGATGAGTAAACATCAAAGCCATGTATCTTACCGATTGATAGTCCTGCTCTTAATCCACCTGATTCACCGAAGTCTGCATTGAGAAGTCTTGAGTC
>Ga0209348_1000513_pt1 | contig 20171 bp, 22 predicted proteins | sample ETNvirenome_2_30_FD_184065 | JGI IMG/M metagenome (GOLD analysis project Ga0209348, IMG submission 184065) | Marine viral communities from the Pacific Ocean - ETNP_2_30 (SPAdes) (version 2) | ecosystem: Environmental > Aquatic > Marine > Oceanic | place: Pacific Ocean | collected 2013-06-22
CAAATTAACCTTTATAGAATTTTGCCGTGTGCGAACCAGTAACAATGATAACAACCGGTCTATCAATGGCCGGTCAAGTAGCAGGACATCAAGCGGAAAATAATGCCATAGCTGGCAGAAACCGTGCCAAGCTACGTCAACATGAAAATGAAAACAGATTATATGATCGAGAAGTAATGCTTGATCGTGCTCAATATCGTAATGATATGGTTCTTGAAGATGTCAAACAAGATGATATTTATAGAGCTATGGTAGATCAATGGACTCAAGAAGATCAAAAGTTAAATAGATTATTTGCACAATCTGATCAAAAAATAGAAAAAGCTATTGTAAAAATGTATGAAAATGAGTATGCAGGTACACAAACAGGTCGAACTGCAGCTCGATTAGCAGGTAAAAGTGCTAAGAAATTAGGACAAGAAAAGTCTGAGATTTTACATAATCTAATGATGTCTCAAGAAGAAACAATAGTTTCTAAAAATATACAACGAGAACAATCTGCAACTAAATCTCGTGATATATATGAACAAGTTAGATTTGCACCTATACATGGACCAACTCCGTTAGCTCCAGAACTAGAACCGAAAAAGTCGTCAGCTAATTTAATACTAGGATTAGCTGGTAGTGCAGTTGGTGGTTTAGCAGACTTTAAAGGAAGTGAGACATTTAAAGATAGAAAATTAGCTAAAAAAAATCCTTGGACTGGGAGAGATAAATCATGAGTAGTTCATACGATAGAAACATCGAACGCATGAGAGCTGGTGAAAGAGCCAATGCGACACGAGATAGTGCTCAAACTGCTGAAATGGCTAATATCATGGGAAAACGTGGTATCCAAGCAACAGAAGATGCAACTAAACAATTAAGTGTTTTTTCTAAAACTCTTAAAGATATGCAAGCTCTAAGGATAGAAGAAGAAAGAGAGCGTGGAAAAATACTAGCTCAGGAACAAGCTGAAGTTAATGCAGAAAAATTAGTATCATTACAAAATGAGTTAAGCACTCTTACTGCAACTGATACAAGATATCATGAAATAAAAGCAGAAATGCTCAAAGCTTCAGGTCCAGATGTTTATCCTGATGCTGACCGTATTGCTAATCTTTCTCCTCATGCACAGGTTGCTTTTATGAAAGAGAAGTTACGTTCATTTAATGATACGTTTCCTGATAAGCTTAACCACGCTATGATGACTAGCGAAAAAGCATTAAAACTAGAAAATATAACTTTTACACCTAAAGAATTACACGATAATAATATACACGGATTACCTTTTAAAGAAGCAGCAATACAATTGGTAGCTAAAGATATTAAAAAAGCTGCAGGTTTAGAAAAGTTTACTCCAGAATTATTAGAATTAGCTGGCACAAATGATGCTATACAAAAGGCTAAAGATGACGCTACTTCTAAATATAGACGAAGATATAATATTGAATCTTCTTCTAATACTAGAAGTAAAGCAGAAATGAGCTGGCGAACAAGTGGTAAAACTGGTGAAGATATTTATCATTATTTAGTTAAAACTGGTGCTACTGTAGATGCTTCTAACAACATGGTAGGTAATGCTGGAGCATGGAAAGCGTTTGATGCACTTGTAGTTTCTGAAGGTATTAAGGGTTACGATGATGAGTATGCTGCTAAACTTCTTAATCAACGTATGCCAGATGTGTTAGCTTTGAAATTAGGTGTACCAAAAGGTACTACTTATGCCCAACAATGGAAAGGTAAAGCTGCTAGTTTACAATTACAAATACAAGAAGGTATTAAAAAAAGTATTGATGCTGAAAGTGAATGGTTGCAAACATCAGGTGATAAAAAGAAAAATGAATTTATAGAAGAAGTAAGAACAAAAGGTATGACTGAGCAACGTGCTAATGAGTATAAAGCTTGGTATGGTCAGTATGGTCTTACTATACCTAATGATCTTAAGAATTGGGAAAGTGCTAATGATACAGGTGTTAGAGAATCTAAACAACAAATAGAAGCTATACTAGCTTATAACAATGGTCAAATTACTCATGCTGAGTTAGATCAATTTCATCCAGAAGCAGCTTTAGAATATAGAGACAAAGCAACTAAATTTGAAAAAGCTGCATTAACTGAATCTGGAGCTGATAAAAAAATTAAAGCTGCATTAGATAGTACATTTGCAGATATGGGTATTAAATCAAATGAAAAAAGTTTAGCTTATATTGAAGCAAATGAAAATGCTAAAATAGATTTTATTAGAAAAAGAAACAGATTAATTGGTATGGGTTATGATAGTAAAACTGCTGATTATCTTTCTTTATATGCTAAGATGGGTGAAATTGTAGATGCTGATGGAAACCCTGTACCCGGTGAACTAGGTGTTATAACAGAGATTGAAGCTAGAGGTCCAAATAGTCAATACGCTAAATTTGGTTTTGATGTAGAAAAAACTATTGGTCCTGACAGAATGAATGTTAGACAAATAAATCTAGGTAAACAAGAAATACTTGCAGATAGAAACATTATTACATCAGGAATTATTGGTGGTAATTATGGTGAAAAACAAATTAGTTCAATTAAAAATAACATGGAAAAATATGGTCCAAAAGGATTATACCATGATGACAAAGCTTTAAGTTATTATAAAGGATTAGCTAGAGGTCGTGATGAAACTTGGCCGTCTATAGTAGATGCTCAATTAAAAGCAGCTGGACACCCCGGACTATGGCCACAAGGTAAACCTCCTATATTTAATCTTTTAACAGGAAAAGATAATGATGGTAATGATTTACCTAATGCTGACGGAGCTAATAATTTAAACATCTCTGCAGCTAGAGCATTAAACTACCCATCAGATTTATCTAATTTATATGCTTCTATGTTATTAAGTGATGCTATGACTTATAAAGCTATGCCATCTTCTTTGTTTGATTTACCTGAAAATATTGACCCAGCTATTGGAGGATTTTAATGAGTGACATTTTAAATATACAACCGAACGCTGGTCAAACGCCTAATGAAGATACTACGTTCGAGATTGAAGGATATGCTAATCATATACAAAATTTAGAAAAAGCATATCCTGATGAAGAACCAGTAATACAAACTGAAGCCGGAGATGAATTTGCTCCTTTACCAGAAGCAGAATCTACACCAACACCAACAACTGAATCTGCAGAATCTACAGATGCACCACAACCTGAAGCTGAAGAATTTAAAGGTAATAAATTATTTGAAAGAGGTATTGCTAAACAAAATCAATTTTGGGAAGCAGATGAAATTACTGGAGATCTAAAGTTAGATTCTATTAGAGATGGAGAAGGTAGAAAATTAATTGATTTACCTAATGGTAGAGAAATGGTCTATCGTAATTCTTTGCATAAAGTTAAACATGACAAAGAAGATCAATTAATGGAACTATTAAAAGGTACTAATTTAGAAAATAAACTATTAGCTCATAAAATGATAGTTGAAGATCCTGAATTAGTTGCACGTTTAGATAGAAATAAAGATGGTCAAATGACCTATTCTGATTTTTTTGACGTAACTCATCTTAATAATGGTAAAGGTTTAAGTCCAGAAGAAGATGCAAGAATAACTAAAGAATGGTTAGACAGTTTAGATAATCCAGATGTAGGTGCTAGACTTAGAGCATTGTGGCAAGCAATTCCGGGAGGACCGGGACAAGATATGGTTTTATATACATTAAAGCAACGTGATAACTATTTTAATCCTACAGCAGAAGAAAACTGGAAGTCCTCTGGAGGAGGAGCTTGGTTTGATATAGGAAAAGATGCAATTTTTGAATCAGCTGGAAGTGTAGGTGATGTTATAAATGGTATTCAAGAAGGTGATTGGGATGTTTTAAAAAATTGGAATAAAGATTCTACTTTTGATGATGACGTATTACAACATAAAAATCCTTTGTCTTTAGAATTTCAAGTTAATAATCCTATTGCTATAACTGAAAACTCAAGAGATATATATGATACTACATATTGGGGTACTACACTTGCTTTAGTTGTAGCTGGATATAGAGCTGGTGGCGGTGCAGTAGCTAGTGTAGGTGCGGCAAGTAAATTACCAGCTCTTGTTAAAGGTGGTAAGTTAATTAGTACATTACCTACAAAAACTTTTACTGGAGGTATTGTTGTAGATACTATTATTCCCGGAAATATGCGTGACTTTTCTAAAGATGGCATAGGAATGATGAGAAGAGAAGGCGTAATGGAAAATTTAGTTAATATGGTTGGTGAAGATGCAGAGCTTATAACTCCAGCTATAGCAGCAAAATTAAATAGTCCTTGGGCAAAAAGATTAGATTCTACATTAACTGAAGGTACTTTTGCTTTTATGGGTGGTAAATTATTACAGAAAGGTGTTCCTTATTTATATAAAACAGTTTTAGGTAAAACTGAATTTATGAGACAAGGGTTACCTGACGCATATAGATTAGCATCTAAACACACTAAAGATTTTGCAGCCAGTACTCGTGCTCATTCTACCAAACTTTGGGGTGAGTTAATGAATGAAGAAGGATTATATAAACGAGGTGAAAGACAATTAACTGATTTGTTTGAAGCAGGAAATGAACAGCTAAGAAAAAGTAAAGATAATTTTAAAAATGCTTTTGTGGGTAATGACCAAAGACCCGGTATTATGCATTCTACTTATGGTGCATATAAAAACGGTGCTAAATTACTTGGACAAGGTTCTGAAAAAGCTAGAAGTGGTATTCGTCAAGTCTTAAATGATTTAGATGAGATCAGGCATAGAGTAGGTATTCGTAAAAAAGGTAGTACTGATGCTTTATTTTCACAAACAGATCAAGCTAAATTTGCTAAAACTGGTATACCTGACCCTTGGTTTGATGCTGGAGTAGATGAGTTAAACAATGATAAACTTTTTAAAGCTCAATTAGATGACATGAATCCTTCTAAATCTAAGTATACTCGTCGTTATAGTTCTGATAGTGCATTAGATGCTATTCAAGAAATTATGGGTAGAGATGCTGGTAGATTAAGTAGAGATGAATTTTGGGGTAAAGAATTTTTAGATAGAGATTTTAGAGTAGGTGATACTTTAGATGTCTTTAATAGATGGGCAATGAAAAACATCGAAGTTCAAGATGCAGTTGTTGAATCATTATTATTACAGTTACGAGATCAAGCTAGTGCTGGTAGTAGAATGTTAGGTGAAACAGATATCTTTGCAACTGATGGTGTTATGAGTAGAATAGCAGATAATTTAACAACTGGTTTAACTCAAATTAAAAAAACTCAATACACTTGGGATCAAGCTAGAACAATGTTACGAGAGGGTAACGGTAAATTAACATGGGATCAAGTTGCAGAACTTACTGAAAAAGTTAATACACGTTCTCAAGCATTACAAAGAGAAACTAGACAAGGGGTTGTTCATATGGTTAACATGCTTAATGAACAAGGTAATGATGAATTAGCTGGTGCTATTTTAGATGTATTTAAAGTATCAAATGAAGTTCATAACTGGAAAGACTTTGATGCTTGGATGAGATCTAAAATTAGTGGTGGTGAATTTAAAGGTAAAGTTAAAACTGGAATGTTAATAAGAGAGTTACAAGGTGTAATGGTTAACAGTATTCTTAGTGGTCCTAAAACACCGTTAAGAGCTTTGATAGGTACTACAACTAACTCTTATTTAAACGCTATTAACGAAGCCGTAGGTGCAACAATGAGAGCACCATTTACTGGTGACATTGTAAGTAGAAAAGCTTCTGTTGCTAAATTAAAAGGTATGTTTGAAGTATTACCAGAAGCTTGGACTGTATTTAAAACTAATTGGGATTCTACATTTAATGCAGATATAGCTAATATTAAAACTAGATATAATGAACCTGCAGCTAAAGCAGAAAATGTATGGCATGCTCAAGGTAAATGGGCAGAAACTAGAGGTACAGATGGTGATAAAGCAGCTTATAATATGTATAATACAGCTAGAGGTTTAAATAATAATAAACTTTTAAGTTGGTCTCCACGTGTTTTACAAGCTGTAGACGAAACATTTAAACATATTTTAGCTAGATCTCGTTCTAAAGAGATTGCTATGCGTCAAGCCTTAGATGAAGTAGGTGATGATTTTACTAAATTAACTCCTGAAATTTTAGGTAGATATGAAGATATACATTTTAAACATTTATTTGATGGTGAAGGTAATCTTGATTTATCTAAAGATTCTTTCTTAAACAAACAGTTTAAAGAAGTTACTTTAACAACTGAATTAGATGGAGTTGCTAAACAATTAGATAAAGTATTTAATGATATTCCTTTAATTAAACCATTCTATTTATTTGCTAGAACTGGTATTAATGGTTTAAACTTTACATATAAAAACACACCATTATTAGGTGCATTACACAAAGAATCTATTGATATACTAAGACATACAGGTGATGACTTTACTGATTTAGCACGGTATGGAATTGAAAACCATGCAGACTTAGCTAATGCTAGAAGTCTTTTTGCAGGTAGACAAGCAGTAGGAGCTACAGTTGTAAGTACAGTTAGTGGTTTATACATGGCTGATCAATTAACAGGTAATGGTCCTGCTGATAAACAACTTAGACAAAACTGGATAAATGCTGGTTGGAAACCTAATCATCTTTACATAGGTGATGTAGGATTTGACTATACATCTTTAGAACCATTTAATATTATATTTTCTACTATTGCTGATATTGGTGATAATATGGAATTGATGGGTTCTGAATGGGCAGAAAAAAGATTACAAGCTGCTGCGTTTGTTATTGGTAGAGGTTTACAAGGTAAGACTTATATGTCTGGATTAGATCAATTAATGCAAATTGCACAAAATCCTATAGGTCCAGCAAGTACTAAAGCTTTTGCTAATGTTTTAAATAATAGTGTACCATTAGCTGGTATGCGTAATGAGTTTGGTAAATGGATAAACCCACATATGAAAGAGTTAAACTCTGATATGTTTTCATCTATACGAAACAGAAATTTAGCAACAGAAGCATTTGCTCCTTTAACAGGACAAAAAGCATTACCACGTAAAAGTGATTTACTTAATGGTAAACCAATTAAAAATTGGAACATTATTGGCAGATCATTTAACGCTGTGTCTCCAATACAAATGGATGTTAGAAGTAATTCTCCCGGAAGAAAATTATTATTAGATAGTAATTATGATTTAAAATCTACTACATATGCTTACGGTGGTTATTCCTTTGTACAAGATGCTAGAATTAGAGCACATTTTCAAAATGCTATAGGCACAGTTCCTGTAGTATATCGTGGTAAGAAATTTAAAAATGTAGAAGCTGCGTTAGATCATTTAGCTGCTCAACCAGATATTCAAAATTCTATGAAAGAAATGAAATCTAATGTAAATAACCCAGCTAAAATGGATATTAATCCTAGTACTTATCCACATAATACTAGCATACATAATATTATGAACCAAGCAAGATCTAAAGCTTGGGCAATAATTACACAACCTACACACCCTGCGTATGCTGATATAGAAAAATTAAAAACTAAGAAAGATGGTAACACTACTAGAACAAGGCAAAATCGAAACGAAATTTTAGAGTTAAGTTTTCCTAGACAAACTATAGACAATTTCCCTAAGAACTAAATGGCACATACAAAAAAAACGATAGCCGGTAATGTTAATAACGGCACAGCAAATACATTTAGCTACTCAGGGAGTTTCGATGTATTTAAAGCGTCAGAAGTAGAAGTAGAGCTAGATAACATAGCACTTACTTTTACTACTAGTACGATTAATGAATCCGCCTCACCCCGAGAATATACAGTAGATTTTAATAATAAAACAGTTCACATTGGTGGAGCTGATTTAACAAGTAGTGATTCTGTTGTAATACAACCAGTTACAGATATGGGTGACCCTACACCAAGGGCAACCTATACTGCTGGATCTTCTATTACCTCTCAAGATCTTAATAATAACCAACTACAATTATTACGAAAAGCTTTAGAATATAACGAACAGAAATTAGCTTCTCGTGGTGGTACCATGACAGGTAACCTTCATATGGGTCAAAACGTTGACCTAACTTTTGAAGGTGATACAGAAAATAATTTTGAAACATCTATAACTGTAGTTGATCCTACAGCTGACAGGACTATTACGTTTCCTGATACTACAGGTACCGTAATAACAACTGGAGACACAGGAACTGTAGCAACTGGCATGATTGCAGCTGATGCTGTAACAGGAGCTAAAATTGGTGATGATCAGATAAATTCTGAACATTATGTAGATGGGTCTATTGATACTGCACACATTGGTAATTCTCAAGTTACCGAAGCTAAATTAGCTAATAGTGCTGTTACTACAGCTAAAATTGCAAACTTAAATGTAACTTCTGCTAAAATAGCAGCAGATGCAATAACTTCAGCTAAAATAGCAGATGATCAAATTAATTCTGAACACTATGTAGATGAATCAATAGATACACAGCATATAGGAGATAATCAAGTAACTAGCGGTAAAATAGCTAGTGGTGCGGTAGGTACTGACAAACTAAGTAATGGTGCCGTTAGTACAGCTAAAATAGCTAACGACGCAGTTACAGCGGATAAAATTGCAGATGCAGCTATTGTAACAAATAGTGAGCAAGCATCGGCTACACCAGATGATGTAACTTTCTTTACTACTGCCGCTGCCGAAGCTAGATATTTTAACGCAACAACTTCAGAAACTATTAAAGATGGAGATGCATTTCCAGATAACGATACAACTATTGCTACAACCGCAGCTATCAACGACAGGATAATTGATCTTGTTGATGACGTAGGTGGTTTTGTACCAATAGCTAATGAAACAAGTTTTCCTAATGCTAACCCTGACGTAAATAATGGTACTGGTACTCTTGTAAGTATTAAGGCATTATCTCAGAATTTAACTTCTAGTGGTTCTGGCGTAATATCTATAAGTAATGGAACAGTAGGTAACTCAACTGTAACGATTACTGGAGCAGCTAACAGCACAACATATGCTGCAACATTTGGGATGATAGTAGAAACTACTACTACTCTCAATACTTATACATTTCATAGATTAGTACCAAAGGCAACCGAGGTTACAACAGTTGCTGCAAACGTATCAGCTATTTCAACAGCTGCAACTAATGTTGCGGATATAAACAACTTTGCAGACATATATCAAATAAGTAATTCTGCACCTACAGCTAGAGCTGATAGCTCATCATTAGCTAATGGTGATTTATGGTTTGATAGCTCATCTAACAAAGTGTTGATGATCTACGATGGTAGTTCTGGAGATGGATTTAGTGCTGCTACACCTAACCAGTCTGACCTAATTAATATAAATATTGTTGCTGGACAGATTGTATTTAGTGAAGATTTAGGTTTAATAACTGATGCTGTAAATACTGGATCTGGAAATAACTCAGTTAATACAGTTGCTGGTTCTATAGCTAATGTCAACACGGCTGCTACAAATATTGCAAATATAAACACAGTAGCTGGAAATAATTCAAACATTACAGCAGTAGCTGGAAACTCATCTAACATTAACTCTGCGGTTTCTAATGCTTCAAACATTAATAGTGCTGTCTCTAACGCATCAAATATTAATAGTGCTGTTTCTAATGCTTCAAATATAAATACAGTTGCTGGATCAATCTCTAACGTAAATACTGTTGGAGCTTCAATAGCTGATGTAAACAGATATGCTGCTGAATATGTAATACAAAGCGGTACACCTAGCTCTCCTAGTGCTGGTGACCTTTGGTATAATACTGGAACAAATGTTCTTAATTACTACTCAGGTAGTTCATTCGTAGGAATAGCTCCCGGTATTCAATCACTAGCAGAAGATTCTTCACCTGAACTAGCTGCTGCATTAGATTGTAATAACAACAACCTTACTGAGGTAGGAACTGTTAACGGTAATAACTTACAAATTGACTTCGGAACTCTTTCATAATGGCAAAATTATTAAAACTAAGACGTGGAACAACCACGCAACATAGTAGCTTTACTGGAGCCGAAGGTGAAGTTACTATTGACACAACTAAAGATACAGCAGTTGTACATGACGGCTCACAAGCTGGTGGTAGACCTTTATTACGTGAAGATTTAAACAATCTAGGTACTGGTGCTATAGCTACAGCTAAGATTGCAGATGATGCAATTACAACAGATAAACTTGCAAACTCTATAAACTCAGCGATAACAGCAAACACAGCTAAGACATCTAACGCTACTCACACAGGAGAAGTAACAGGTGCTACAGCTTTAACTATTGCAGATGATGTAGTAGACGAAGCGAATCTTAAAATATCTAACTCGCCAACTAATGGTTATTTTTTATCAGCACAGTCTGGTAATACAGGTGGTCTAACTTGGGCAAACGTAGATTTAACAGCATTAAGTGCATCTAATCTAACATCTGGAACTGTACCTGATGCAAGATTTCCTGCAACATTACCAGCAGTTAGTGCAGCTAACTTAACATCAATACCAGCTGCAAACATAACTGGTACATTACCAGCTTTAGATGGATCAAACTTAACTGGAATCGCAGGAATACCATCTGGTGTTATTGCTATATGGTCTGGAGCTACAAGTGCTATTCCTTCTGGTTGGGTTATATGTGACGGCAACAACAGTACACCAGATTTAAGAGACAGGTTTGTAGTTGGTGCTACGGCTGGTACTGGTGATACTTCTTTTCCCGGAGTTTCTCCCGGAGCTACTGGTGGTGGTTTTTCTGGTTCTATGACAGTTTCTGTTAATGGTAATACTGGTTGGGCGTCACAGTACTCCAATGCTAGTAGTAACCCTAACGCATCTCCAGAACCATTCAACTCAAGAGATAGACACCAACATGGTTGGGGTGGAAACTTTAGTCATTCATATGACAAAACACCTCCTTACTATGCTCTTGCATTCATTATGAAATCTTAAATATTATGGCAATTACTACAACATGGGAAATCGACACGTTAGAACGTGACCCATCTGACGGTTTCGTTAGAAATGCGTTATGGGTTTTGACAGGAAAAGATGGTGATACGATGACAGGACAACGTGGAGGTTCAGCTTGGTTTGCAAAGCCTGTTTCATTACCAAGTGATTTTATCGCTTACGATAGTTTAGATGAAGCAACTGTACTTGGTTGGGTTAAAACTCAAATAGGTCCAGACTTGTGTGCAGACTGGGAAAGAGATGTATCTTATCCAACTGCTGTAGGTAAACCTTGGTAAAAATATGAAATTATTAACTACCCTCACATTATTGTTTTCAACAAGTGTTGTGTTCGCACATCCAGAGATAAAATTACACACTCACGATGGAACCTCAGATACCGAGTTGGAATATACCAACGGTCAACTTTCCGAGTCCAAATAAAATAAAAACTGTAGAAATACCTTTACCTAAAGCTGACGTACCTTATTATGTACCTATGGTTGTACCTCCTAGTGATTTGAGAGATGAACAAGGAGTAAAACCTAAGGCAACAAAAACAGAGACTCCGCCAGCTCCTAAATTAAAAATACCAAATTTACCACCTATACCTATACCTTCGACTGAAGTATTAGTTACAACTAGCATAGCAGCTGTTACAGCAGTTGCAGCTACAACTTTTACACAGCCGATTATAGAAAATATAAAGAAGAAAGTACAGAAATTCCTACAAGGTAGAATAAACAAATGGAAGGAAAACCGCCTGAAGAAGAAAAAAAAAAAGGACTCTTAGGTAAACTAAAAGATGCTGCTGAAGATAAGGAGCATCAGATAGAAATCTTAGGTACCTTTGTTAGACTAGGAGTAGTCGTCTGGTCAGGTTTTATTATTACTATGAACTATGTAGATATACCGATGGTAAAAAAGTCTGGAAACAGCGATATCACGTTCGTCGCCAGCGTCTTTACGGGAGCTTTGGCAACATTCGGTTTGACTACAGGTAAAAATGGTAGTAGTAAAGCACCAGTAAACTGCCCAATGAATAAACCTAAACCAAAAGTATGAAAAAATGGATCATACTCTTGGCTCTGTTATCACCCGGCATAGCAAGAGCAAACACGGTGACTCCTTCCTTTACTACAGGAAGTATGCAGTCAACCACAACTACACAACAAACTATAACAGAAGAAATAGTTCACGATATTCAAGGATCAGCCTCTTCCTCATGGAGCGGTACAAATATTACGGTAACTGGTGGAATAGGTACAGACAACGCTACTTATGCACCAACAGCCAACGCAACAGATTGGGATCTACAAATCACAACCAGAGACGCTGGAACTATCGAAACAATAACTATAGATCGGGTAATCGACACAGATTCAACTACTTCATCTTACTCTATCTTCTCTCAATAGGTACACCTGTACTTGCTGAAGGTGAGGATAACAACGTAAGTAACCCTGTGGCCGCAGCGACGGGAAATGTGACCAATCAAGCTGTGCAATTTCAGAACAATGGAGCACAAAGTAGGCAGTATTATGGTCCTAATATAAGTTGTAATGGCAGTACAATGACATTCCAACCGTTTTATATGGGTAATCATACTAAACCTCTTGATGAAAACATGCAACCTAGTAGCTATACGTTGGCAGAAAACTGGGGGTTCCAAATTAATTTTATGGTGCCTCTAGATAAAACAGGTTACAAACAATGTAAAGAAATGGCTAAACGCCAAGAAGAAAAGATGAAGCTCGAGTATGAGATTACAAGAGCACACAAATGTGCAGATTTAATGAAAAAGGGTTTTATGTATAGACCTAACACACCTATGGCTAAGGTATGTCAGGACATAGTACCTATTGTTAAAGTCAAGCCTAAAAAAGAAAAAAAATTTAAACTATTCTAACCCAAATGATTACTTTACTCAAACCAATAATTTTAACTTTTGCTAAGTCAGACTCAGTTAAGAGGCTCATCGTGGATGTCCTTAAAAAGTTAGTTGCTTCTACTGATAACCAGCTAGATGATGCAGCGGTAGAGTTTATAGAAACTAAGATCTTCGTAGGATCTAAATAGTTTTTATGACTCAGTTACTACCTTCACCTGAACATTATCTACAAAATTTAATAACAATGCAAAGTCCTGATGCAAAGAAGCTCTGGAGAAGAGCTGTCAAAGAGCACTTCAATTGTACATGCGTTTATTGCGGAGAATTACATGAATTACACAATCTTACTATTGACCACGTTCGACCTAAATGTAAAGGTGGACGAGATGTTACAGCTAATGTTGTACCGTCGTGCCGTCGATGTAATCAGGAAAAAGGTAGTAGAAATTGGCTTGATTGGATGCGAGCCACGTTTGGATATAATCCAGATAGGGAGCACGTGATCCTATCTCATATAAATTAAAATGAACAAAGCTAACGAAGAGCAGTTTAATGAACTGCATAACCTTGTCACGAATGAGTTTTTAAACAGAGTTCGTAACGGCGAGGCAACCACACAAGATCTCAAAGCAGCTTGTGACTGGCTAAAAGCTAATGATATTAGCGGTGTAGCCTATGATGGTAACCCATTAGATAAATTAAATCAGTTAATGCCTAAAGTAGATCCTGAGTTAATAACTCGGAGGATGTATGGAAAAAGGTAAAACACAAAGATATTACGATGCTAATCCTGCTGCTAACAAACGTAGGATTGCAACACAAAAACGATATAACAAAGAAGGTGCAGCTAAAGGCAACAAAATTGCTAGAGAAGCTGTTAGGTTAAATCGTAAAATGGGTACATATGGCAATGGCGATGGCAAAGATGCATCGCATAACATGCATGGTCCCGGAAAGCATGGATTAGAAAGTCCATCAACTAATCGTGCACGACCACGTAAAAAAAACAAAAACAAACTTTACATCGCTTAATTATTATGGCACATGAACCCGGACACAAAAAAAGAGGAACAAGACTTAAAAATCTTGTTAAACACAGTCTTAAAATTATTAACCCCGGTCAAGATGCATCTAACACTTATAGTAAATCTGATCTTGAACGTCTTAGGGGAATACGAAAGAAAAATGATAATAAAACAAATAAGAACAAATTAACTAATCCTAATCCAAAACAAAAAGAGCTGGATAAATTAAAGACCAATATAAAGAAACTTAAAGGTGCTAATAAAGATTTGATGCAAAAGAAAATTAATCAACTTGAAAAGTACGGTAAGTCTAAAACTTGGCAAAACCCAGTTGGAGCTGAAGGTGGTGGTAAACCTTCTTCAGTAGATCATTCTAAAAATAAAACTAAAACTAAAAAAGGTATGAGTTCTATTGAAAAGAAAAATAGAGATAGGTTAGGTGATGCTCGTGTAGATAAATTAAAAGCAAAACAAGTTGACTTTAAAAAAATGAGAAAAGGTAATATGTCTAAAGCTGACTTTATTAAGAAATATCCAAAATCTATTACAGCACAAAAAGCAAAAGGTTTAAGATAGGAGGTAACAAATGGCAGCTACATCCCTTTTATTAAATAGTTTTGAAGCTATTGGTAAACATCTTGGAAAACAATTTCCAGATGCTATGAAAATGATAGATGGTGCTTCTCCTATTACAAAAAAAGCTTTACAATCAGAACTTAAAGTAAATCCTGAGTTTGGCACTAAAGTAGCAAATGCTTTACAAACAGGAAATTTTAAAGAATTTCATGCTTTAAGAGAACAAGCACAATCAAGATTAAGTGATAATAGTGTAAATAATAGGATGAGTAAAAAAGTTAATCCTACTAACACAGCTTTATTTGAAGAAAAACAAGCTGAAGCACTTCTTGCTAATTCTAAATTAGATCCTGAAGATTTAAACTTTGAAGGTTATAAAACTCCAGATATTAACAAAGTAAATGAATATAAACGTGCCGAAGCTTTAAGTTATATTAGAACTAATCATGGCACAGGTAATTACTTAAATATAGAAAATTTAACAGATCCTTCAAAACCAAAACGTTATAAATTTGATTATAAAAATCAAAAAACTGTTGAAGGTTTTGATAATCCAATAAAACAATATAGTTGGAAAGATGCAAGTGTTAAAGCAAAAGAAAATACCCAACAAGCTAAAATACGTGGACCATATGCATTAGCTACAACTACAACTAAAAAAAACATAGGTACACCAGCTGTAAAAAAACCGGCTGGTACTATATGGCATCATAGTATACCTTCTCAGTCTACTGGAAAAATATATGAAGCTTATATGAGATATATTAACCCTAAGTTTAAATTAACTAAAAACGCTCCACGTAATAGAGAATTTTTAAGAATGTTAAAGGAAGTTGAAGAAGAATTTGGTGTTAAATTTGGAGATGATCCATTAAATGCTAGATATGTAAAAGATAAACCTGACCATGATTTATGGCATGTTAAATTAAGAGAACGTGGAATTGATCCTAAACAAATTCAAGCTGGTTTACAAGGTGTAGAAATGACTCCAAATAATGCTCGTGAAATGTTACGTAAATTAGCTGAAGCCAGTATAGCAGTAGATGAAGATATGGGTCTTGATAGACTTCTGTTAACACCATGACAGACGTATTAACATCATTACAAGAAGACTTTAAACTGTTCCTACAAGCTTTGTGGGATCAGTTAGATCTTCCTCAACCTACGAGGGCACAGTATGCAATTGCTGATTACTTGCAGAGTGGTCCCAAGAGACTTCAGATTCAGGCGTTCCGAGGTGTTGGTAAGTCTTGGATTACTGGTGCTTTTGTGCTATGGACGCTATTTAAAAATCCGGAAAAGAAGATAATGATTATCTCTGCGTCTAAAGAACGTGCAGATAACATGTCTATTTTTTTACAAAAACTTATTATAGAGACACCATGGCTGAAACACCTACAACCAAAGAGCGACGACAGCAGATGGTCAAGGATTTCCTTCGACGTAAACTGTTCACCTCATCAGGCACCATCAGTCAAAAGTGTTGGTATTACTGGTCAGCTGACGGGGTCCAGAGCGGATCTAATGATTCTGGACGACATCGAGGTACCGGGAAACAGCATGACGGAGTTGATGCGTGAAAAATTACTTCAACTTTGTACCGAAGCCGAGTCAATCCTTACGCCGAAAGACGATAGCCGTATTATGTATCTCGGGACTCCTCAGACTACTTTTACTGTTTATCGTAAGTTGGCAGAGCGGAGTTATAGACCATTTGTTTGGCCAGCCAGATACCCAAAGTCCCTCAGTAACTACGAAGGACTCCTAGCTCCACAGCTACAAGAAGATATAGATATGGGTGTGGATGTTGGCGACTGTACTGACCCAGACAGATTTGACAACGAAGACTTAATAGATCGTGAAGCATCTATGGGTAGGTCTAACTTTATGTTACAGTTTATGTTAGATACATCTATGAGTGATGCTGAGAAGTTTCCACTTAAGATGGCTGATCTGATTGTAACTAGCGTTAATCCTAAGGAAGCACCTGATGCAATAGTCTGGTGTTCAGACCCTGTTAACGTAATTAAAGAATTACCTACAGTTGGTTTACCGGGAGACTATTTTTACAAACCTATGCAATTGCAAGGTGAATGGGGACCATATACAGAAACTATTTGTGCCGTAGACCCTTCAGGTAGGGGATCTGACGAGACAGCTGCATGTTATTTATCTCAACGGAACGGGTTTTTATACTTACATGAGATGAGAGCATACAGAGATGGATATAGTGACAAAACATTATTAGACATACTACGTGGATGTAAGAAATACGATGTATCTACGTTAGTAATAGAGACAAACTTTGGAGACGGTATAGTAAGTGAATTATTTAAAAAACATCTTCAACAAACCAAGCAAAACATTTTTGTGGACGAGGTTAGGGCGAATGTACGAAAAGAAGACAGGATTATTGATAGTCTCGAGCCTGTGCTTAACCAACACCGTCTTGTTGTTGATCGCAATGTCATTGATTGGGACTATTCCTCCAACAAAGACTGTGCACCTGAAAGTAGGCTCTTATATATGCTCTTTTACCAAATGAGTAGAATGTGTAGAGAAAAAGGTGCTGTAAAACACGATGACCGTATAGACGTCCTAGCGATGGCGGTTAAGTATTATACAGATGCACTAGCAATCTCAGCATATGAACAAGTTAAGTTAAGAGAAAGAGAAGAGTTTCAAGATATGTTAGAAACATGGAACGATGACCCTGTGTCTGCCGCTAACCACTTGGTCTTAGGTATGAATCTAGAGCAGCGTAGAGAGGCTAGAGGGAAAAACTCTGGCAAGTCAGTACCTACGTGGCTTTAGACCGAGTTCCACCGTATACAGGGGAAGGGAAGGGTGGACCCGACCCCTTATGAGGAAGTCGTCGTCTTAACAGACAACACTTCCTCTCTATACTATTTCCCATTAATGGACATACTATAATACCTACCCAAACATACTCTACCCTAATATGAAATTATTTTTAGATACAGCAGATGTTAACGAAGTTGCAAAACGAGTTGATACTGGATTAATAAGTGGTGTTACAACTAACCCTACTCTTATAAGACAAAGCGGACGGAAACCTTCGGATGTTTACCGTGCATTAGACAACTTAGACTATATAACAGACGTTAGCATAGAAGTTGTTGCAGATACAGCAGTAGTAATGTACGAAGAAGGTTTAACTGCGGCAGATAATTACGAAACTGCAACCATAAAGTTACCGTGTACCGTAGAAGGACTACGAGCGTGTCAAATGTTAAATGATCAGAAGATCAGAACTAATGTAACCTTAGTATTTAGTCCAGCTCAAGCTATATTAGCTAGTTTAGCAGGTGCTAGGTACGTATCACCGTTTGTTGGTAGGTTAAATGACAACTCAATAGATGGATTAAAGCTGATTGGTGATATATTTGCATTACATATGCCATGTACACAGATATTAGCAGCATCTATACGGGATGTAACCTCAGTAAGCCAAGCATTTAGATATGGTGCTGATGTATGCACTTTACCTCCGGCAGTATTTGATAAAATGTACAAACATGTACTTACAGACCAAGGTTTAGCTCAATTTAACAAAGATTATGCAGAAACCAACTTTAAAACTTCGGATATTCCAAGATATCCACAGTAAATTCAATAAACCCCCATGGTTAGGGTTCTTAGTGCTAGGAATATTGATTGGATTAGAAGAACGGTACATTAATTGGAAGACCAAGATGACCGTAGACAAAGCAATCAAAGATTATAACAAAGCAATAGACACAGATGTAGTTACACCTGAGGTAAGAGAACATGACGATGGGAGCTTTTCAATAGGCAAACCATTTGACACAGAACCATGAAACTCTTCGCAGCAATAGAAAAAGTATTATTAGAACGTTGGAAAAAAATAAAAGTAGCACTAAAACTTAACAAGTGGCCGCTATTAGACATGAATGAACAGCGATTACAGTTAAAAAAGCAATATCTTGAAAGTCTTTTAAAAAAATAACCCTTACACCCACCACCTATGAATCAAATTAACCCTTGGTTTGCTGCCAGAACACATGTTGAAGCACAGTCGCAATTACCAACGACTATGCTAAAAGAAATGTTAAAGATAGCAAAAAGTTTAGAGTACACTAAAAGTGCTACTAATATGAAAGATGCAAGTTATAGAACCTCTAGTAATAGTTGGTTGCATGACGATAGCTGGATAGCTGGTATTTTACACAACATAATGGTTAGTGTTAATACTGGTTTCTTTAATTATGATTTAGTACATTTTGATGATAGAATACAAGTAACTCAATATAAAAAAACTCAACACTATGGTTGGCATATAGACCAAGGTCCAATAACTGATGTAAGACCTTTACCTAGAAAGCTATCTATAACCTTATTATTAAATGATAATTTTGAAGGAGGAGACTTAGAAATATATAGTCCACAAGATCAAACTATCTATCCAGTACCAATGAAAGCTGGCAGTTACTGCGTGTTCCCATCATGGGTAGTACATAGAGTAGCACCTGTTACTAAAGGTACAAGATATAGCCTTGTTGCGTGGATGAATGGACCACAGTTTAAATAGTTATGACAACACTAAATTCTTTAGGTTATCAAAAAATAAATAATATTTTATCAGTAGATTTCTGTAATAAAACATCTCAAAAATTTACTGATGAAATAATTAAGAAACAACCTATGGTTTATAACTGGAATAGAGGATGGGTTTGGAAATGTTACAACCCAGCTGAAATGCAAGAGATGTATATACAAGTTAAATCTAAGATTGAAGCTGTTGTAGGAAAAAAACTATTACCAACTTATTGTTTTATAACTGGATATACTAATAATTCATATATGTCTAGTCATAAAGATAGACCAGCGTGTGAAATTAGTGTATCTATAAACTTAGCATCTACCATTGATTGGGGACTCTATATTACAGACCTACAAGGTTCTACTACTAAAGTTATTACCAACGTGGGCGATGGAGTTATTTATTTAGGTCCACAGGTAGAACATTGGAGAGACTTATTAATATCAAATAAACCAGAATTTTATATACAAACTTTCTTTCATTATGTAAAAGCGAATGGAGAATATGCTAAATACCAAGGCGATAAATTTTTAACATAATTTTGTCTGACCTATGCGGATAGTGCGGCGGCCTGTCAACCCCCTTGGGGGTACGGTAAACCGACCCGCTCGGCCTTCGGCCTCGCTTTTTTTTTTCGGCGGCGGTGGACAGTTTGTACGCTGGCACACTTGACACATGCATTGCACCGTGGTAAGCGAGCGAGTGCGAAGCACGAGCGGAGCGTCTCACCTCTGAGACTGGTGCGACTGGCTCGCCATCTGTTGCGATACATTGTTACGGAATGTAAACATATTGCTTGACATATACAGACACATGTATTATAATTAGAATATAAACAAACAGAGGTAAACCTTATGTCACATCCAGTTAACGAAGAACTACTAGAAACACTATACGAAGAAGAGCTAGACTACTTCACTAATAATAATCCATGCGGTATATTTACTGCTGACGATATTGCACAGGCGGCTGAGATTATGGCACGCCGACGCTTTGAAAGTTTATGTTACTAAGTGTAAAGCACACTTGACTTATTACTTATCATCCTTTATAATTATAGTATACACAAACAAACATCATGCTTAACTATCAACAACAACTACAAGCAAACATCGAACATCTACAGATGCAATGCAAACCACAGTTAATGACAGTTAGATATACTA
>Ga0209348_1000514_pt1 | contig 20138 bp, 17 predicted proteins | sample ETNvirenome_2_30_FD_184065 | JGI IMG/M metagenome (GOLD analysis project Ga0209348, IMG submission 184065) | Marine viral communities from the Pacific Ocean - ETNP_2_30 (SPAdes) (version 2) | ecosystem: Environmental > Aquatic > Marine > Oceanic | place: Pacific Ocean | collected 2013-06-22
AGCCCTTTGTTCTTAACAAAGGGCTTTTTATTTTATATACTATTTATATTAGTAACTTAGGAGGCCCTCATGGGTAAAAGAAGAAAGAGACTAACAATGGCCAAATACGCCAAAAAGTATGCTGCTATTAGAGCAAGGATGGGCCAACAGGAGGCCACAACTGATGAGCCGACCACACCACAGACAAAGACGGAAAAAGTACTCCAAGCGGTGGCTGAGACTGTACCTGTGGTCGCTGAAATCAAACAAGCAACTACTAAGCAAGCTATTAAAGAAGTTTCTGTAGAGCCTATAAAAGCAGAGAAAGAACAACCACAGCCGCCTGAAGTTGTTGAAGATATTGCTTTAGAAACAATTAAAACTGCAAAAGTAGAAAAAACAGTTAGCAAAAAGACTGCCACCAGAAAACGTAATCCTTCCAACCGAGTAAAGTCTGGTACCAGAGTTGCAAAATCAAAGCAAACCAAAGCAAAAGGCTAATTAGCATCTAGTCAACTAATTATAATGATAGGAGGCTATATGCATGTCAGCACCAACTTTAACACCCCGCCAGCAGACTTCAGTCGTTGTTTTGCCAGCAACAGGCACACTAGGAACGGGCACTGATGGTGCTGGTGCTTTAACTCATTACCCTTTTGGTGTTTATGTCGATACAGAGTCTGATTTGTTTGACAGAAATTTTGTCACTGGCGCATCAGACCAAGTAGCATATACTTTTAAAAAGCTTGGTGGAGATATTCTAGATATTGAGCTAACTGTAGGCAATATATACTCTGCTTATGAAGAAGCAACTTTAGAGTATTCATATATTGTTAACGTACACCAATCTAAAAATATACTTCATAGTTCACTAGGCGCAACAACTGGCACGTTTGATTCAGATGGACAAAGAACTGATTCTTTAAGCGGCTCAAACGTCGAACTTAAATACCCTAAATTCAAGTTTACATATGCCAGAAAGGCAATGGAGAACACAATCAGTGAAACGGGCTTAGGGGGCACTTTACCGGTATACTCAGCGTCTGTCAACTTAACGTCTTCCGTTCAAGATTATGATTTGCAAACAATTGTGTCATCGTCGGGAATAGATGCAGCTTCTTTGTTTTATAATCAAGTTAATGATAAGAAGATTGTTGTAAGAAGAGTTTACTACAAGACACCGCATGCAATGTGGAGATTTTATGGTTATTATGGTGGCTTGAATGCAGTTGGCAACCTTTCTACATATGGCATGTATGCTGATGATTCAACATACGAAGTCATTCCACCATATCAAAACAAAATGCAGGCCATGGCATATGAAGATGCAATATATACTAGAAACTCTCACTATTCATATGAGATAAGAAATAACAAATTGCGCATATATCCTATGCCAACTGGCGTTTCACCAAGAAAGCTTTATTTTGATTTCAGTGTAGAAACTGACATTTGGGAAGATCAAGCAGATAGAAAATCTGGTGTTAATGGTGTTAATAATATGAGCACACTGCCTTTGGCTAACGTGCCTTTCGCTAATATCAACTCTGTTGGCAAGCAGTGGATCCGTCGATTCGCGTTATCTTTAGCTAAAGAAACGTTGGGCCAAGTTCGTTCAAAGTTCGGGGCGATACCTATCCCAGGTCAAAATGTTAATTTGAATGGCGATAAATTAATTTCTCAAGCCAGAGAAGAACAAAAAGGTCTACGTGATGAATTGCAAAAAGTCCTAGATGAGCTAACTTATCAAAAAATTACAGAGATACAAAAAACTATATCTAAGAACTCTCTTGAGACAGCTCAGGTGGTGCCTTATTTCATATATGTAGGTTGATATTAAATGGCAGATGAAGAAAACAAATGGACACAACCAACGAATCCTCCTCCACCGTTATTCTTAGGTGAGAAAGAGCGCGATTTAGTAAAGCAAGTCAATGATGAACTTATTGAGAGAGTTATTGGGCAGACTGTGGCTTATTATGCGATTGATTTAGAGCACACTAACTATCATCCATTGTACAACGAGGCTGTTAAAAAGACATTTTTGCCGCCTATTAGAGTACATGCTTTAGTTGAGTTTGCAGGCGAGCAGACGTCGACCAACAAATATGGTGTAGATAAGACAATAAAGATAACAGTTCATTTTCATAAGCGAAGATTGACAGAGGATCAAAATTTGTTTGTTCGCGAAGGTGATTTTGTGTCATATGGCGAAAATTTTTATGAGATTGTTACTTTAAAAGAGCCAAAAGAGCTTTTTGGTCAAGTCGATCGTAGAATAGAGGTCGTAGCAGAGTGCATTAAGTCGCGGGAGGGCTTCTTCAATGGCGAATGAAAAAGAAACAAATGAAGATGTACAGCGTGATGTACCATTTTACAAATCTGACTTAGAAGACATAGATTTTGCAATTTATAATTTTTTAAATGACACTATGGCTGTGAACGTGAAGACCAATAAGGGTTTTAAAAAAGTTCCTATTATATGGTCAGGATCTGAACGCTCACAAAACATAAAAACTAGCAACATTGAGAGAGACAGCACTGGTCAGGTTGTTTTGCCTGTGATATCAGTTGAGCGCACAGGCATGAAAAAAGATCCGTCCAAAAATTTAATTCCTGCGTCAGTGGTTGACCCAGTTGGTGATTTGAAAGGTGGGTTTCTAAGAGTCAATAAGGTAATTCAACAAGATAAAACAAGAAATTTTCTTAATGCTGATTCTTACAGAAGAAAAAAAGATGAAAACTACCCTTTGAAGAGGTTTGAGAAGAATGATAAGATTGTTTATGAAACAATTACGATTCCAATACCAGTATATGTTGATGTGTCTTACGATGTTATCATGAGGGCTGAATATCAAGAACAAATGAACGATATGTTAACTCCCTATATAAGAATAACAAATGGCCATCATAGAGTGATTATAAATCATAATGAAAACAGATATGAGGCATTTATTGATGGTAGCTACGCAATTGGTAATAATATATCAAACTATACAAACGTTGAGCGTAAGTATGAAACAACTTTAAAAATTAACGTTGCTGGGTATCTAATAGGCGATACTATCAACCAAGAGCAGCCAAGAGTCGTTCGTAGAGAAAATGCTGTGCAGATCAGATTTGCCAATGAAAGAATCATAATACAGGACGATGACGGCGAATTTAGATTTTAAAGGGTTTTGTGTGCAACTGAGACTATTTATTAGAGAAAAAGTTCACCAAAATTTTGAACTACCCTAATTAAGGAGCGTTTTAACATGGCAGTTGATAAGTTTAAGTTTGTTTCACCAGGAGTTTTCATCGATGAAGTTGATGAATCCGCCATCCCAGAATTGCCTGAGAGAATGGGGCCTCTCATTATTGGCCGGTTTCAGAAAGGACCAGCCCATCGACCGGTTCAGGTCAACTCTTTCAAAGAGTTTGTAGCTACATTTGGCAACCCATCAGATGGTAACGCATCAGGCGACATATTTCGCTCAGGTGTTCAAAAAGCTCCAACTTATGCAGCATATGCAGCTCAAGCTTGGTTGCGCAATAACTCACCTTGTACAGTTTACAGAGTTTTAGGGCAGCAACATCGCGATGCGGATGCAACAACTGGCGTCGCCGGCTGGACAACAGCAAATACACCTGACGACGACATCTTAATCGCAGGCGGCGCATATGGCATGTTCCTCATTCCATCTCACTCCGCGGGCCAGCCGGTCACAGGAACTCTGGCTGCTGTTTGGTATGTTGAAGACGGAGGTATTGTCTTATCAGGTGTCCATCGAACAGGCAGCTCTCACACCACCGACGTTGTTGCGAACAATGATGGTAGTTCATTTGACGCTGCCGGAAGCTTTGTTAAATCAACTAATGGTGATTTTACAGCTAAGCTAATCAGAGGCGACGGCAGCGTCGCTCAAGGCGTAGCTGGAACGGGTATTACAGATGAGACAATTACGTTTAACTTTAATAGAGATAGTAAGAACTTTATTAGAAAAGCGTTTAATACAGACCCAACACGAACGAATAGTGCCATCACATATACTGCTGGTGGAACATATTCAACAAAAAATTATTGGCTAGGCGAGACTTTCGAGTCAGCAACTCCAGCTGGCGGCGACTCGCAGCTATCTAGCGGCTCAACAAAAACAAGTGCCGGCGACGCATTATTTGGCGTTATAGTGCAGCTTACAAATGGCGACACTGCTGGCATTAAATGGCACAATCATCAGCAAAATGCACGTGCCGCATCAACTGGCTGGTTTATTTCTCAAGACAGAAGAGGCTCAACAACAGCTGGCTTTGATCCTGTGGTGCACACAGAAAAATTGTTTAAGATTCACGCTCTAGGCGGCGCTCAAGCTGGAGATGGAACTGATCCAGGCACTGGCGAGGCAGGAAACAGAGATATCAAAATTTCTCTTACCGACATTAAAGTATCACCTAATAATTTTAATGATTATGCTACATTTAGTGTGTTGGTTAGAGATGCTAAAGACACAGACAATAATCCGATTATTTTGGAGAGATTTTCAAGTGTTAATCTTAACCCAGCTTCTGTTAACTACATTGCAAGAGTTATTGGTGATAGAAAATATCGTTATGACGCAACTAGTAAAACAATTGACTTTCTTGGAACATACCCTAACAACTCTAAACTAATCAGAGTTGAGGTTAGTCCGATTGTTGACGCAGCCGGCGCTAGAGAATTAGTACCATTTGGAGTTTTTGGTCCACACGTACCAAGAGATCTTAATTTTGGCACTGGATCAACCGACACTGATCTTGATACAGGCGCTGATCCACACATTTGGATCCAAGGATCTGGCTCTCTTCCATCTGGCTCCCTTATGCCTGGCCATGGTGCCGATGTACCAGGCGGCATCGGTGGCGCGGCTTCAATATTCCATACAGGCTCCAACCCTCTCGGCACCGACCACATGCCACTAAGACTTACATTCCCAAGAACTAGAGTTAGGGTTTCTTCTTCTGAAGGTTCCTTGGTTGTTTCTAGTAGAGCATTCTTTGGATATCAATCAAATATCCCTGGCAGCAAGCGCTATGAGCCTACAAACATTGACTTGCATAGAGGCAAGCCTCTTAACCTAGATCCACAAGTTTCAAGCTCACAAACACAGCTTTCTTGGGTGTTTACACTCGATGATGTGTTGCCAGCTCACAATGTTGAGGGGCATGCTATATACATCTCGGGATCCCGAGCAGCTAATACTTCTTATACCGCAATTAGTGGTACAGTTTCAGGCGCACTTGATCAAGGATACAATAAGTTTACGTCTCCAATGTTTGGTGGCTTTGACGGATTTAATATCAAAGAAGCAGAGCCACTCAGAAACAGCCTAATAAATGCTGGCACAACATCTGAAACAAACAGCTACGTGTTTAACAGCATCAAGAAGGCGATTGACGTCACGACTGACCCCGAGTATGTAGAGTTTGACTTAGCTACCATTCCTGGTTGCACAAACGACTCTCTTAACACACAACTAATTTCATCGTGTGAAGAAAGAGCTGATGCTTTGGCTATTGTTGACCTTAGAAATAATTATCAGCCGCCTCATGAGCACAATGATGAGCCTAATGCTACGACTAGGCTTGGCCAAGTTGATGGTGGCTCCGGTGTGGTTGACACTCTTAAGAGCTTAAATGTAAATTCTAGTTATGGCTGCACTTTCTACCCATTCGTTCAGATTAGAGACACCATTAACGACTCTGTTCTGTACGTGCCGCCGTCTGTCGTTGCCCTTGGAACAATGTCTTCCTCGCAGCGCAGATCTGCAGTATGGTTTGCACCAGCAGGCTTTACTAGAGGCGGCTTAAGCGAAGGATCAGCCGGCTTACCAGTGATTGGTGTTCGTGAGCGCTTAACATCTGAAAAGCGTGATAAGCTCTACGAGGCTAACATTAACCCAATTGCATCATTCCCAGCAGAGGGTATCGTGGTGTTTGGCCAAAAGACCTTGCAGCTTACACCATCTGCCCTGGATAGAATCAACGTTAGAAGACTTCTTATCTTTGTTAAGAAAGAAATCTCTAGAATTGCATCTACACTTCTCTTTGAGCAAAATGTCCAAAATACTTGGAACAGATTCAAGGGAAGAGTGGAGCCATTCTTAAGCGGTGTTCAGGCAGGCTTGGGTCTTACAGACTTCCGTGTTGTTCTTGACGATACAACAACAACACCTGATTTGGTTGATAGAAATGTTTTATACGCTAAGATTTTCTTAAGACCAGCAAGATCAATTGAATTTATCGCTCTTGACTTTATCGTCAGCAAAAGCGGTGCTTCTTTTGATGATTAATATTTAAAAAACTACTTATAAGAGAATTAGGAGAAAATAAAACATGGCTTTTTTTAACCAAAGTACATTCCAGCCCAAGCGTCAGTTTAGATTTTTAATTAACTTTTCACAGATTGCTGATATTGATTTTATGTGCACAAAAGCGGCTAAGCCTACATATAATTTAGGTGATGGTGTTAGTCATAAAGTTTTAAATCACACGTTTAAGTTCCCTGGCACTGTAACTTGGACAGATATCGAAGTGGGCTTTATTGACGCTATCGAGCCGAATGTTGGATCCAAATTCTATAATATGCTTGTAAATGCTGGCTATGTCGCACCCGAGCGCTCTGAAAACCTACTTCAAGGCATTACAAAAGCATCTTCCGTTGGAAGCCTCGGCACAGTTAAGATTTTGCAATTAGACGGTGGTACCATTGCTACGCCTGCTGATCCAGGAGCTGCTCAAGGCGCAGCTGGTCCTGTGAACATAATCGAAGAATGGACACTCACAAACGCATATCTTAAGCAAGTTAGTTTTGGTAATAACTTAGCTTACGCTGAGCAAGGAATCGTTAATATTGGTGCAACTATCGTATACGATTGGGCTCAATACAACGGAACACCACAAATATATGCAGGATCTGCTGCTATTACCTAATAAGAGGTTAAAATGAGAAACAATCAGCGTCGTGTGCACCACGCGCCGAATCGCCCTACCCCGAAAGCTAAAAGGGCTAGCTCGCGTTCAATTCTTCATTATGAAGTTCCAACAGAATTTGTTGATTTGCCGTCACGCGGTATTTTTTATGATGAGAACCATCCATTCCATCAAAAAGAGTCAATTGAAATACGCATGATGACTGCAAAAGAAGAAGACATACTATCTTCTCAGTCTTTAATAACAAAAGGTATTGCACTTGATCGTTTTTTTGAAAGTATAATAGTTGAAGATGTCGACACAAAGACACTTCTAAATGGTGATCGCTCTGCAATAATGATAGCAGCTAGAATATCTGGATATGGCTTTGCTTACGAAGCAAACATAACTTGTCCAAATTGTGGCAACAAAAGCAAAATGGTTTTTAATTTGCAGGATAAAACAGTTAATGATGCATTCTCTGACAAACAGTATATGTCCGATAATAATATTGTTATTAATTCTGAGGGCTTAATTGAGCTTGATTTACCAATTAGTAAATTTGTAGTTTTTTTAAAAATGCTGAACAGCTATGATCAAGAGGAGTATCTATCTATTCTTGCAGACGATACTGACACAACTATTACCACGTCACTCAATTCAATAATTCACAGAATTAACGATTGTGAAGACAGAGAACAAATCGCAACTGCCTTGCAAAACTTACCAGCTAAAGATTCCAAATATATTCGTGATATATTTTCCAGCTTAACACCAAAAGTAGAGCTAAAAAGAGATTTTGCATGCGGAAATTGCTTTCATAAACAGTCTATGGAGGTGCCGCTTTCTGCGGCGTTTTTTTGGCCTAAGTGAAGAGTATTTAGAGTCTGTTTATAACGAGATATTTTCACTGCAGTATTATGGCATCTTCAGCTTCTCAGAGGCGTATTGTCTTCCAGTTGGTCTTCGCCAGTGGTATTTAAGCAGGCTCAAGCAGCAGTTTGAAAAAGAATCTGAGGCCATGAGAAGATAGGGCTTAATTTATATTTTTTTTAAATACTATTTATTAAGTCCCGAGGGTAAACTTTATGGATGAAGATGAAGAGACAACATTAGAAGAGAAATTTGAAAGGGCTCAAGAAGTCATTCGAAAGCTAAGCGAGGCCAAAGAAGCGCTAAACGATGAGCAGCGTACACAGCTAAACTTAGCAAAAGAATTTCTTGGCGATCTGGCAGAGGCTGACGTAAAATTACAAGATCTTGATATAAAGCTTCAACAATATACACAAAATCGTACCGAAGGCTTGAGAGTCAAAGCAGCAGAGATCGAGAAAACAAAAGAAGATATTAAAGAAATGGAAAAGCTCGCTAATTTTTCTAAAACCATAGAAAGCGAGATACAAAATGCACTTGTAAAAGCCAATCAGATGGTAGAAAATGTTGCGCGCATTCAAGGGGAAACCGTTCAAGCAGCAGCTAATACGACGCAAAGCACAACTACAGCGTCTGGCGAGGCTGTAAAGACTTTTGGCCGCAGCGTCGAGGCCACCGGCATAGCTGCCAAAGAAATTCTAAAACAATTTGGAGACATCAATGACAAAATTCCCTTGCTTGCTGCTGCTTTTGCAGGCGGTATTAATTTAGAAAAACCTCTCAGATTAATTAAAGATTCAGCAGCCGAGTTTGATAAATTTGACGCTTCAATTAACAGAATAATTTTAACACAAGAAGGATTTGCTAGCAATCTTGTTGCTAGTTCTGCAAATATAGAAGAATTTAAAAAGAAATTTCCTGATGCTGCTAAAGAGCTAGAGTCTCTTGGTGGTTTATTGCAGGGCGCTGGTTTAAGATCTGAAGATTTTAAAGATGTGCTCAGCAGTTTATTAGATGAAGGTGTTTTGTTTAATGCTGCTTTGGTTTCTGGTAATGAGGCTTCAACAGCTTCAACAGTAAATTTGTTTGCAGCCTTAAAACAGCTTGGTGTACCTTCAAAAACTTTAGCTGAATTGTCAACTACACTTGGCGCTGGCTTAGGATTCACAGCTCAAGAGTCGAACAATTTTACAAGAGAAATTCTTAAGCTCTCTCAAGAAACTGGCCTTGGAATCAAAGCGTTCAAAAATGCAGAATCTAGCTTAGGCATGCTCCAGGGTGAGAGCGATAATGTAGCTGAATCATTCAAGGAACTGTTGATAGTACAGGCCGCAACTGGCATTGAAACTGAAAAACTTATTAACAAATTTGGCAAATTTAAAAATGTCGATGAAGCTGCGCAAATAACTCAAAAACTTAATGCTCTCTTAGGTGATACTGTATTTGACTTTCAAGAAATAGTTGATACACCTATTGAGGATAGATTTAAAGTGCTCAGTGAGCAGCTGCGCAGCGCGAATATGGACTTCAACGATCTTGGTTTTCAAACAAGGTCTGCAATCGCAGAAATACTTGGATTTGAAGTTGGAGAAACTGCAATCCTTCTAGGCGATCGCGCCCTAGAAAATTATGGAAAAATAAGTGAAGGCGTAACTGGTCTAGCAGCAAGCAATAAGGAATTAGAAGTAATTCTTGAACAGGGTAAAGATCTTAATCAAAAGATCACCGACGGCATTCAAGAAAAAGCTATCCCCGCTGGCGTTCAGCTTAGTGATAAAATCCGCATCGCCGGAACAGACTTGAAAAACATTCTCGGATCAGCGTTTGAAATGCTTGAGGGAAAACGTGAATTCAGAGACGATCCCTTGGCTTTGTTAATGGGCGGTGTAGGCGGCGCTGAATTTTTAATGAAAAATCTTACTAAGATTGAAAAATTTGCTAAAGAACGCACCACCGCTGCGGCCACCGATCTCGTCGCGTCCCTCGCCGGTACAGCGCTATTGTCGGAAACTGAGATTGTCGAGACGGCTGGCGGAGCTATACAGGTAGTTGGCCAGACGCTCAAAGACGTCGATGACCCGACCACAGCGGCAGGTAAAGCTGCAGCATTGGTCGAAGCAGCCGACCTCTCCGGTTTCATGGGCCAGTTTGGAGAATCCTTTGTTGATGCTTTTGAAAGCATAAAAAACATCGTTAATGTCGATGTCAACGTCGATGCTGAAATCGATGGCACAAAGCTTGATGTGAAAACAAGAAATATTGCTAAAGACGTTTATGAGGAATTAAAAAAGAAAGAACAGCGCGCACAGAGTACAAGATAAGGATAAAATATGAATGAGTAAATTTTTTCAAAATGAGATCGCTGCATATGCAGGTGAAAAAATGGGTTTGCGAAATGTAAATTTTAAGAAACGCAATCTTGAAAATGGCTTAGGCGCAGAGCAAGGCACTCTATTAGAGATAATACCCATACACATAAAAAATCCACCAGTTATTCAATTCATTGCATATCTAGAGTCTATGTCAGATAATTTTAAGCTAGAAACAGAGAAGAAAACGCCTTTTGGTAGAACTGATCCTTATTATGTTTGGAAGGGCAATGACAGAACCATCATGATGACGGTAAATATAGCAAACTCTTCAGAGGATATTGCTTTAGACAATCTTAATAATATGAGTTGGCTAGCCGCATGCTTATACCCAACTTATAAAGAACGAATGTCAGCTAATTCTATAGCTGCTTCTCCTTTGTTCAGAGTTAGATACGCCAATCTTGTAGCTTCGGTGGCCGGCGGAGGCCAAGGTGTTTTATGTACATTAGGAGGCGTAGAGTATACTCACAACACAAAAGAAGGTTTCATTTCAATTGATGCGACTGGACGCTCTGCAGCTATAATAAAAAATGCTGGTTTTGATTTTGTAAATCGCTCAAGTGACAAATTGCTGGTGCCTAAATCAATATCTTTCAAGTTAGTTATAAACGTTATTAATGACCATGCAGTTGGTTGGGATTTTGAAACTGGCAATTGGCGCGGTGGACTTGCAGCTCCTGGATATCCATATGGCTTTGGCTTGACTAGAGACACTAAAGACCTACCAAATTCTGGCGGTGGTGTATCTAGCGTGAGTGGCGACGCTGCTAGTGCTGGCTCACCTGACGCTGTACCTGGGGGTGCCCAGAATGTGGTTGATGAAAAGACTGTTGACGAATTATTCGATCCAGATTCAAAATAGGATAAATTAAAATGAGATATAAAAATCAATCAATATTTATTAATGATCAAGAAGCGTACAAAACTTATTTAAAAAAGACTCGCGGCATGAAAAATATTAGACAGTTTTCAACTCCAAAAATGTTTTATCCAACTAGTTTACAAGCCAGAGATTTTGAAACTATTAAAAGAATTTGGGGAGCAGGCGATCATTATTTTAAAATGGCAGAGGAATATTATGGCGATCCAGAAATGTGGTGGGTGATAGCTTTTTTTAATCAAAAGCCTACTGAGTTTCATGTTAGCCCTGGCGATGTTATATATATACCTGTGCCCCTTGAGGCTATATTGTACAGTATAGGGTATTAAAATGAGTTCAAGAAAAGACATTACTAGTGCAGGCGGGACCGCTGACGTAAAAAGTAAGCCAAAAAATGTTAATTTACGAAATAAAAAGTTTATCACTAATGATAATAGAACTTTTGATAATTTAGAGCAGGCAATTCTAAGTCAGAATATAACAAAAGCAGCACAATTTTTTGATTCTAAAAAAGAACTATTCAATTATAAATGCTTTAGGCAAGTTAATGGTAATGGTACGCAAATAATTAACAAGCTTAAAGGCATTGACCAATTTAATGGTTTTTACAATATAAAAAATTCTGTTTTATCTTTAATGCAACCAAAAGTTAGATTATATAAAGTTGTATACGAGCAGTTTGGTACAGATGCGACAGGGCTAAATGATCCTGAAACGACATCGCCTTTGCCGTACCCAGTATTTAAAGAATTTAGGTTTGCTGATAATTTTGGTAGAGAAAATGTTGCTTCTGTGCAAGATTATTTAAATTATGAAAGCACAAAGCCATCTTTCCGAAACGTTGGAATGGAGTCTTTTGAGATATCTCACCAGGGCATAGCTAAAGCTATGGTTGACAAAAATATACAGTGCACATTAAAACTCAGCTTTAAATCTTTAAAGGACTTAGCTGCTCAGCCACCCGGCGAGCCTAGCCCTGATCAGGGAGGCCTCCGCTATTCTGATTTAATTGTGTATCCACCAAAGAAAATCGACGTCGACGCTGAATCAATCAACCCAAAACATTTTGACATAAGAGTATTCTTAGGTTATACTGCTCCAGATGCCCAGGCCCTTGACGGCCTTAACTTAAGTAGGGAAGATATTAAAGGTTTAAAATCTATAGAAAACTTAAACACTGTTTTTAGCTTAAGATTGGTAACATATGATATTGAAATTAACAATGATGGCACTGTGCTGCTTTCGATTGATTATATTGGCTCTATGGAGACAATGATTTCTGCGAATCATGTTAACGTTTTTCAAGACACAATACGCCACACTGCAGGTCGAGGCTTTATATCGCAAAGAGTCGATCCAAAATTTAATCCCTCAAAGATATTTGCACTTGAAACAATGGTTAATAATATTAACAGAGGGCTAAAAAAGAAAAGGTGTAGAGATGATACTTGCACTGCGATGAGAGCTTTTAAAAAATTACTGTTGAAAGACGAGGCTTTTTATGAATTATATACTGAAGCTGGAGGAGTTGGCACCACTAAAAGCAATAAAGGTGTTATAAGCTTAAAAAATAATGGTGATGCAGCAGTTGAGTGGATGAAAAAATCAAGAAATTCAGCTAGAATGATTGCTATAATCAGAAGAAGAATAGGAACGTTTAAAAAAGATGTATATAAAACGTTTATTGATCAGCTGATAAAAGGCAATGAACAGAGAGGCAATGAGCACCCTGAAACTAGGCTGTTTTGTGTTTCTGTGCCTCACGAGGATATATTGTCTTACATGGGCGCTATCCCAGAGTCTGAAGAAACAGAAAGTGTTGACGAAGCTTTGAGTTCTGAGGCTAAAAAGCTGGCTGATTTATCAGGTGTAAGCTATGAAGCTGCTTTGGAAGCTCTAAGCGGCGGCTCATTAGCTGTTGGGCGTGGAAAAAGTAGCATTCGTTTTGACCGCTGTAACAAGCTAGTGCAACAGGACGCATCATTAGCAAATGAATCTGCCCAAGCAGCTGTTGGCGACATCGAGGCACAAAGTGAATCAAATGACAAAAAAACCGGAGAAAAGAAAAAAGACCCCAGTCGCGTTTCAACTTTGTCGTCAGATGATGATAGTTATAAGTTTTACTATGTTTATTTCGGCGATATAATTGAGTTAGCTTGCAAAAATGCTGGCATAAAGGCAATGGATCTAATAAGCGTTGATGATCTTGGCCAAGAAGAAAGGCAAGATTTTCAACATCCAGTTTTTTCACCAGAAACTTACTATGGCCTGGGTAAAGATCAGGGTCAATTAGCGCAAGAAGCGGGTGAAGAGTATGGCTTGTCAATGGCCAAAATATTGCTTGGTCCAGTTGAGTATATTGATGCAGAAACAGGTGAAGTGAGAACAATTAACTTTGCTAAATATCCAATATCATTTAATTATTTTAGAACTTGGTTTTTTAATGAGATAACCAATAAGCAACGTAGGTTTATGCCTCTTGGTGCGTTTATAGGAAAGTGCATCAGAAATCTAATAATACCATCTATGGGTATTGGCATGCCTTCATCTATAAAGCCTAGACGCACTCAGCCGACAGTAACATCACTAACTTTGCCAGGCAAACAAACTAACCAAGCTCCAGTAAAAATTGGTAATAGGCATGTGGGCAAGATGGAAGAGATGGTTCCAAAACATCGAGAGATTAATGTTGATAGTCCAGTTTTCAAAACAACCTATTTTGATAAAGTTAGGAGCGCTATGTCAATTGACTCTGCGGTTAAAACTAGCTTTGACTATTTGTTAGTGTATGGCACTACTTCTATACATGTAGCTGAAAGAAATGGTAACCCCGTGCAAGATTTAAAAGATGGCATATACCATTTTAATATTGGCTCTGATAAAGGATTGGTAAAAACTTTAAAGTTCAATAGAATTGACGTGCCATCAATAAAATCTCAAAGGTTTCAAGAATCTTTAGATGACGGCAAAGATAGTTTGGAGCAATTAAGACAGCCATTTAATACTACTGTAGAATTAATTGGCTGCTCAATGTTTGCACCCGGCATGTTGTTTTATGCTAATCCATCATTTTCAGGCTTAGGAAATTTTGAAGATGCTAGATCAATATCGTATCAACTAAGTCTTGGTGGTTATCATTACATAAAAAAAGTTACCAGCACAATATCTAGAGGTGTATATAAAACGGTTTTAGAGGGCCAGCAAACCACCCAAGGCAATCCTGGAGCACAAAGATAGTGGCAAAGAATGTTACAGAAGCCATATTCAATTCTAGAGTTAATCTATATGAAGATTTTCCCCAGATAAATGGCATAAAATATTTTGATTTGCAAAGAAAGCACAGACACTATGGTCGTATTGACTTAGATGGCGACGCAGTAATCCTTGATGTAGAAAGCAATATAAAGCAAATATTCAGTGGCCCTACAGCAGGTGATCAATTTGCAATAAATTTTGTGTCTGATGCATTTTCTGCAATGAGAAGAAATGTTCTAAAAGTGAAAAATTCTAATTTTATGATTAATAACGGGTATTTTCCCTCTAACTTGTTAGTAAAAAAATCACAGACTTTTGATGATCTTATAGCATCATATAACTCTTACTTGAATAACATATATACAAACTTTGTTAATAATTACTTATCTATAGACCGCCGCGCTGAGAAAATAAAGAACTATCAAGACTTTGTGGTTAGCTTCATGGAATATATGCTTCCTAACTTAAAGTATTTTCCTATAACTAAAACCGGTTTTATAACATCTATTCATTGCAGTCCTTTTGTTAGTGGGTTGATGTTTGAAATTGCTGATGAAACTCACGGTTTAGGCAACGATCAGAAAATACTTAATTATGCTGTCGATGATTTTACTAATTTTCGTTTTTATGCAAAAGAATTAAAAAAGTTTGGCTTCTTGATGGATAGAAACGCACCATGGCGCTTTGTCTTTAATTTAGCATCAGGTATGACTAGCTTCCGAAAAGACCAAGAGGACATTCGCGGCGCTCAAATATTTATGTCTCAATATGGTGTCAATTACGACAATGTATTCCCATTTTACTTTCGCAAGGCACATCGTGAAGAGTTAGTAAATATGAAAAATCAACTTCAAAGCTTATATCAGTCATTTTACTTACAATTTCCAACTTTTGAGCAGGCTAAATTTACAGTTAGCGACTCACAAAGGTGTAACGCGCTCAAATACTCTACAGAAAGAAGCAATAGGCCATCGATCGATCAAACTTTCATACCAGAAAAGCAGCATGATGAAATGATATTGAAAGTTATATTAAAGGCTAGACTGAAAGAAGCCGGCATTGATCATAGTTCAATCGAGTTTGGCACTTTTACTAAAGAAATGCTATCGAATAAACGCTTGTTTAGCACAGAGGCTGCATTAAATTATATAAATGACTTGACAAAAGGCTTCCTTGTTACTAAATTTAATGTAAAGGGTGATTATTGGTATGGTAAGTCGGCTGCAGAATATGAAGATATTAAAAAAGTTTCCTATGAAAATGCAGCAGATGCGTTTGACAGTCCTATGCAAATTAAAGGCTCTAAGAATATTCAATAAAGGGGCTGCGTGACTTTTCAACTTATGGATACTAAACATGAGTGTATTGCTGTCTATAAGGATGGTAAGATACATTCTGATATTGATTCTGTAGATCTTGATAGAACTTGGAGCCCTTCGGCAAACTTACCCAACGCACAAGCACAGTATGCTAGTATCTACGCTCTTGGTAAAGGTTTGGATAAGGTTTGTCCAGAGAACCTGCAAGACAGGTGGATTAAGTGCAGTAACAAGGCACAAGCATTTTTTAAGTCTTTTCATAACGCAAAAGTAGATTTAAACGATGTTTGTTTCTATGATTTGGTGCCTAAAAAATTTTTATTGGATTACTATGGTATCAAAAGTGATATTACCGATTATGTATTTGAGAACTTTGAAAAACCTCAAAATTACGATTTTCTCGTAAGCTTACATTTGTTAACACAAAAAATTAAAAAACAGCCTCTAAAAATAAACATTAAAAACTTAAAGTTTAGCGACTCTAAGGTTCGCAACAGCTTAAGTAAAGTAAAGCATGCTAGCCGTTTTATAGATTACAATATGTGGGGGACAGTGACCGGTCGTTTGGCTACCAATCCAAGCAGTTTTCCTATCTTGACACTTAACAAGGAACTTCGTGGCTGTATTGAGCCTAATAACGACTGCTTTGTTGAGCTAGATTTCAACTCTGCTGAATTAAGGGTTTTATTGGCCCTTTTAGGGCAGGAGCAGCCCAAAGAAGACATTCACTCCTGGATCGCACGTAACGTGTTTATGGGCAAGTATACTAGGGCTGAGAGCAAAGTCAAGACATTTGCTTGGCTATACAACCCAAAGGCTCGCAATAAGAAACTAAACGAGAAGTTTGACAGAGATAGTCTGCTAGAAAAGCATTACGACGTTGAGACGATCACAACTCCTTTTGGCCGCTCAATCAGCTGCACCAAAGATAAAGCGCTTAACTACTTAATACAAAGTACAACAAGCGATATGTTCTTAACAAATGCCTTTAAAATTGATACAATATTAAGAAATAGAAAGTCGTATATTGCTTTTTGCATTCACGACAGTCTAGTGTTGGATTTTTCAAAAGAAGATAAAGATCTTCTCAACTCTATTATCAAAGAGTTTTCAGGCACCAAGTTTGGTGAGTTTAGGTCCAACCTAGGTTTAGGCAAGAACTTTGGCGATATGAGAGAAATAAAATGAACATTGTTGGTTTAGGAAACGCTGGTTGTCAAATAGCAAAAAACTTTGATGAGTATGGGATGTATAAGACATTTTGTATTGATACTGAGAACAAAGATTACAAAAACTACGTAGCTATAAAACCGCAATCTTCGCATGAGGATTATGAATCAAAATATAAGCGACTCGCACTAGCAAAATGCAAAGGTGACACCATGTTTATATTGTCTGGCGCTGGTGATGTGAGCGGCGCTGCCCTGCGTGTGCTTGACCAACTAAAAACAAACAATATTGAAATTGTATATGTAAAGCCAGATATTGGACAGCTCTCAGAAGAACAAATATTAAAGGAAAGACTTTGTTTCGGAGTGCTGCAACAATACACTCGTTCTGCTCTTTTTAGTAATATGTTTATTATTGATAATGTGTGTGTAGAACAAGTGCTAGGCTCTGTGTCCTTAAAAAACTATTGGAAAGACATTAATAACGTAATATCCAGCACAATTCATATGTCTAACGTTTTTAAGCACACAGAGCCGCTTTTAACAACCATGTCACGCAAGAGAGAAACTGTGCGGATAGGAACTTATGGTGTTGTAAATAGTGAGACTGGAAAAGAAAAGTTATTTTATGACTTGCAGAATACTAGACTAAAAAGTTACTTTTATAGCTTAACAGAAGATGCGCTTGATAAGAAAGATTCTCTTTCTAATATTAGGTTGTTTGTGGAGCAGCAAAAGCAAGATAAATTAGATGTGTGTTTTTCTATTTTTCCAACCTCTTACAATAAAGATTATGTGTATTCTCAGCACTTTGCGTCTTTCATTCAAGAACAAACCATGATTTAGTTTACCCTCTGTATAGGGTGCTTATATTATATGAGAGCCAGTCAGAAGATTTGCTGGCTGGACTATAGCTTAAAGCAAAAAGGAGTTTATAATGGCTATTAATTTAGATAAAATGAAGGCAAAACTTGATGCCTTAGAGAATGGTGGTAAACAAAAGAATAATGTTTTTTGGCGTCCAGAAGATGGCGAGCAAACAGTTCGTATTGTTCCAACCGCTGATGGTGATCCTTTCAAAGAGTACTGGTTTCACTATAACCTTGGCAAGAACGCAGGTTTCTTGAGTCCAAAGAAAAACTTTGGGGAGGATGATCCACTTAATGATTTCGTCCGCCAGCTTTACAATGAGGGTTCTGATGAGTCTATTAAGATGGCGAAAAACCTTTCTGCACGCCAGCGCTTCTTCGCGCCAGTTGTTGTGCGAGGAGAGGAGGACAAAGGTGTTCGCCTTTGGGGCTTTGGCAAGATGGCATACAAAGAGCTGCTTAATCTTGTGCTAAATCCAGAGTATGGCGACATCACCGATGTCAACGAGGGCACTGACCTTGTAATTCAGTATGGAAAGCCTGCAGGTGCTCAGTTCCCGCAGACTAGCATTACACCTCGTCGTCGTTCTAGCGCGCTAGCTGATGATGAAAATGCAATTGCTGGATTTTTAGATCAAATTCCTAATTTTGATGACGTTTTCGAACGAAAGACCCCTGAGCAAGTACAAGTCATGCTTGATGAATTCTTGCTCACTGAGAGCGATGCAGAAGATGTCTCTTCTGAAAGTAATCGCTATAGCAGTGACAAGCCGCAATCATCTATTGATAAGGCTTTCTCGGACTTACTCTAAGTTCCTCCACCGCAGGGGGGCCTGGGTTTACAGAGGCCCCATTTTACTAAAAAAGGATTTTATTATGTATTTTATGAAGAATTTGATGATTTTTACGGTTTGTTTAGCAATTGTGATCGCTTGTAACGCTACACCTGGTACTATTACTGAGGCGAACACTACCACTACAACTAATGTAGAGGCTAGTACTGTCAGCAATACTGCTGCTACGACTGGCACAACAGCCACAACGGAGGGCGCAACTTCTAATAGCGCTTGTGACTGCTCTGCTTGCCCCGGCACAATTGGTAATATTGATAACACAACCACAACAGGTACAACTACCACAACTACTGGTACGTCTAATACTACTAATACAGTGACAGGCACAACCAATACAACTGGTACAACTGCCACAACAACAAACTAAACCTCCTTGTTTGTTATACCGCAGGGAGGCACGGGTTACAGGTGTCTCACATTCACAAAGAGAGGTTTAAATGGCTAGAAAACAAGCAAAGAAACTTGGCAGATTAAATCTTGCCGAGATGAGAAATTTAATTAATAAAAAAGTGGGCATGGAAGTTGCTCATGATCTTTCCAACGATAATCCAACAGAGGTTAAGGAATGGATTTCTACCGGTTCAAGATGGCTTGATTCGGTTATTTGTCGTGGTAGATTGGCTGGTGTGCCGGTTGGCAAGATTGTAGAAATCGCTGGCCTTGAAGGATCTGGTAAATCTTACATGGCAGCGCAGGTCGCTGCAAATGCTCAGAAGATGGGCATTGATGTTATTTATTTTGACTCAGAGTCCGCTATCGACCCTGAGTTTTTGGCTCGTGCTGGTTGTGACTTAAATACATTGTTGTACGTACAAGCACAATCTGTTGAGTTTGTTTTGGAGACTATTGAGGAGTTGTTGGGTTCTAATGAAAATCGTATGCTTTTCATTTGGGATAGCTTGGCTTTGACGCCTTCTATTAGCGACTTGGATGGCGACTTCAATCCTCAATCCTCTATGGCTGTTAAGCCGCGTATTCTTGCAAAGGGTATGTCGAAACTAACTGTGCCTATTGCTAACTCACAGTCAACATTCTTGGTGCTTAATCAGTTAAAAACTAACATCACTAGTAATGTAGCAGAGGCCATGACAACACCATATGTTACACCGGGCGGTAAGGCGATGCACTATGCTTACTCGCTACGCATTTGGCTTACAAAGCGCAAGGCAAAAGCTGCTTTCATTATGGATGATAATGGCTTCCGTGTTGGCTCTGAGGTTAAGGTCACTCTTAAGAAAAGTCGTTTTGGCACAGAGGGCAGACAATGCACCTTTAAGATTTTGTGGGGTGGTGATGTTGGCATCCAAGATGAAGAGAGTTGGTTTGAGGCTGTAAAAGTTTCTGACAACGTTAAACAAGCAGGTGCTTGGTACAATCTACTTTATGAAGATGGTACATCAGAGAAGTTTCAAGCTTCAAAGTGGAAAGAGAAATTACAAAGTGATAAGTTCCGCGCTAGAATTTTACAAATTATGGATGACGAAATTATTATGCGCTTTGAGAAGAAAGAAGGCAAAGCCGACGATTTTTATGATATTGACACAGAAGAATAAGTTGTTATATTAATATAGAAATGTCTGCTAACTAGACTAATTACCATATGGAGATCTCTTTATGGACGACCTAAAATCTCTGATAAAA